>ERZ1292629.701-Hain-H43-01um-R1-701-length-36810-cov-6_pt1 | contig 36810 bp, 53 predicted proteins | sample MGYA00564399_ERZ1292629 | MGnify/ENA primary metagenome ERZ1292629 (study PRJEB36523, sample SAMEA6512636) | groundwater metagenome | collected 2019-01-08 | study: AquaDiva: Metagenomics assemblies of 32 groundwater samples
CAACAGACGTGATCCACTGCTCAGAAGACTGAAGATAGCAAACTACGGCCTAACGCTACTTGACCCAGAGTTCGCCCAGTCAAAGAGCAACCCATTCAACGTTGTCATAGACACATGGATGTTCAGAGTGTTCTTCCCAGAACACCTTAGCAAAGACGTTCCAGCATCTTCCGCCAAAGCATCACTTGGCAAGTTGTTCGCCTCTGAGGCTGCTTACGCTACTGTTGCGCAAACTGTCAGCGCACTTGCAGAGGAAGCAGGGATAAGCCCTCATCAGATGCAAGCAGCGATCTGGGCTGGTATCAAGGTAAAGTGGGAAGAGGGGTCTGGAGACACGAAAGCAACATATGACACTGCTCTGTCAAAACTGGTCAATGACTATACCGGGTTCTGGAAAGACACAAACCAAGAAACCAAGGATCTGGCTGGTGTGTTGTCAACTCTTGATCCGACACCAATAACCGGGGCACTTGCGAAGTGGAGAAGCGATCGACAAAAGGAAAAAACGAGAAGGATGTGGGATGAGAAGGAGAGAGTGAAAGAACGGGAAGCAATTCAGGACGAACGAGGAGACACGTCTTTTCCGTTTGGACTTGATGCACCTGAGAGGAAACGGTCCAAGTCCTCGTGAGCAAGAGACTCAGAAAGATCATAGACGAGGTTCTTCTTGCTGAGTTCAACGCTCTGTCAACCGGAAATGTTGTTGGTTACATGGCTCCACTCTGGACTGACACAGATGCTATTCACAGTAACCTATGGAAAGACAAGAAGCGAGAACAAGTAAAAACAGCGTCTCCGTCTCTTCACGAAGACTTGATGGATGACATGGGATATGAGTATGTCTCCAGCACATATCGGCTCAACTCAGACACCTATGTTCAGAAAGACGATCCCAACAAAGCCAGAAGCAAGAGCATTGTGAAACTGGTCAACAAGAACTTGAACAGGCCCTCCGGGAAACTAAACAAAGTTCCACCGATGGTTGGAATATCTATCAAGGAAGAAGACATGAAGAGCAACAAAGCGAAGATAGACAAAGTTTGTCAGGTCATTGAGTCTAGGCTGACACGGTTGTCTGTGCTGACAGAAGGAAAAGCCAAACAAACTTCTGAACGAAAACTGATGAAAGAAGTTTTGCTTCTTAAAGAACTTCTTCTCCTCGAAGCACTTAGCGAACTTGATAAAGAAGAGTTCAATGAAGTGTTAGAATCTTTGGTTACGATTTCTCAGGCATCAGGTCCGACAATACAGGCGTGGATCAAACAAGTGATCCGGCCGGAAATACTCCAGTCAACATTCCAGAAACTAGAGGTAGCCAGAGCAAAAATTGATCCCAAGAAAGACTCGTTCAGGTGGGAGTCTGACCCGAGAATCCAGCAGATAGAACGAACGATCTTGGACACCACAAGTCGAGTGGTGAAACTAGTGCAAGCACTGACAAAAGTCGCTGGACTTGTCAAGGCAAGAAAAACGGATGTGAACGCGGTTAGACAAACGTCCGGGAAGGTTAACCCGAAGAAAGAGGTACTGAATGTGCTAGAACCGTTCAGCAGAGCTCTTCCCGGTCTTAGTCTGGGAAGTGTGGCAGTAGACATTCTTTCTATGACTCCTCAACAACAAACACAGTTTGCAGTTACAACTACTGACATTTACATGAACTCTGGGTTTCGAGAATTGACTCAGCTCACTGCCAAGGTAGTTCCCAGTGAAAAGCCATCTACTGTGTCCAGGGTTCTGGGTAAGGTAAAAGACTGGTTTGGATCAAGAAGATTCGGGGGAGCTGCATCCGTTCAACAACAACCGGCTGTTTAACCTAACAACCACGTCAGTTATCCTTCGATAAAATGCACACCAACACAGTTGAGCTGATTGGACACTATGGTTCTGACCTGACACACGCCTGCTCTGCCTGGACATCGACAAGTCGAGAGCTAACCGAAGACAAGTTAGGAAGAGTGGGTCCATTACTGAAGATGTTGGCAGAAAACGGACACCACACCCCGTTTGAAAAAAGTTCTCTACACTTTCTTTGCACTACCGACATAGCCACACACATTCACCTTTTGAAACACAGGATTGGTGTGAGTGCAAACAGTGAAAGTGGCAGGTACCGGGAACTGAAAGATAAGTTTTATGTTCCTCAAGACTGGGACGAACAAGAACAAAAGAAGCACATTGAGTTCTGTGAGATGTGCCTGAGAGAGTACCACGAATGCCTGGCAAGGTTGGTTGCTAAGGGGATGACCAGAAGTCGGGCCAAAGAGAGCGCTAGGTTTAAGCTTCCCTATTCCAACCAGTATACGGTTGATGTCATGTTCAACTTCCGGTCGTTTGAACACTTCCTAAAACTGAGATTCAGTCTGCATTCTCAGACAGAAGTCAGAGAACTCGCTGGAAGGATGTTGAAACTCGTTAAAGATACAGGTAGTTTCAACTTGACCTTGATGGCATTTGGATACATGGATAGCAAAGGGGTTCTTGTAGAACCATAACTAAAGAAAGCATATCATGACAAAAAACATGTTAGACGATCCTCGTGATGTTAGTTCTGGTAATCTTGTTGCCTACACAGTGATGTTCACATCCAGCCAGATTGCCGGGTTCGAGAGGTTGACGAAGGTTTTCGGTGCTGAGTCTGTCAGTGCTCTGATTGAACGACTGTTGATGCTCGGCAAGATCGTTGGAGATGCTCTTGATACTGGAAAAGAACTAATGTTGGTAAAGACAGCGTTAGTTGAGATTGTGGAGAAGGGGGAAACGAGTCGTGACAAGGTGGTAGCTCTGATTGGGAAGCCAGAGAACCTGACCTTTGTTACGGAGGAACTAAAGAGCCTCGTTGGTTTCGAACAGACAGCACAAGCAACGAACCTGTTCGGACAGTATCCAACGCAATATAAAGCATAACTTCACATGTTAAGGTAATCCGAGAATGACAACGACAACATCAATTCTCGAACTTGCCCAAGAAGTTGGCAAACTGGTTGAACTGAAAGACAAAGCGTATGGGAATGCCTTCGATCTAGCTGGACAGTTTCTCAAACTGTTGTATCCAGACGGTGCAACGCCTGAACAGTTTCCTGACATGCTTTGTCTCGTTAGAATCTTCGACAAGATGAAGAGAATAGCGACGAACAAGGAAGCCTTCTCTGAATCACCTTACAGTGACATCATCGGTTATGCACTTCTTGGACTGAGAAGGTCACAGCGAGAAACCGCTAGCAGGAAGAGGATAGAAAAAGTATTGAACGACGAAGAGTTGACACTGAGATCCCCACAGGAAGCGAAAACACAGAAAACGATAGATTTAGGAGACTTGTCTCATCAGGTCGGGGCTATCCCATTGTCTTACGAAGATGAAATGAGCTCAGTTTTGAGAGACCCTTTCACGAGACCCTTTCCAGAGACTCGTGAAAGGGTGCATCGGTGGAATCACGCCCCCGACTGTGCAGGGTGTGCATCTCGAAGAGATCCTTTTGGTTGCTACTCCCCCGCAGTCTCAGGCTCCTAGAAAGGTCGCATTCATTTATGGCACCCAAAGTTCTGAAAGAAAAAGTGTTGGCGGTAAAAGGGTTCTGGACGTTCAAAGCCAGAGTTTCGTTGTATCACCATGACACGATTCGAAGGATCGAGTTGCTGTTTGAAAGAGATCCACTGACCCCAGCAGCCGAGTGGGATACTGGACTGTCTCCAGTCGAGCTACAAAAACTAGTAGATCAGTTCAACCGTTTCATTCTCGAAGAAGACAAGAACTAACAAACGTGTCTACGACTAAGAACTACTACGAAGTTTTAGGAGTTTCTCGGGGAGCCTCCCAAGAGGAGATCAAGAAGGCATTCCAGAAACTTGCTTTTGCACATCATCCTGACAGAAACCAGGGAGATCCCGATGCAGAAACTAAGTTCAAAGAGATAAACGAAGCATACCAAACACTTGGTGACGAAACAAAACGAACTCAGTATGACAGTCCGAGAAGTGATGTGTGGTCAACGGTGTTTGGTGGAGTTGACATCCATGATTTCTTTTCAAGGCGAAGAACGACAGCAATACCACAAGTTAATGGTGTTGTAGAACTGTCCTTGAAAGAGGTTTATAGTGGAGTTGTTGATAAACAGGTGTCAGTGACACAAAAGATCCCCTGTACAACGTGCACTGGCACAGGGCAGCAACCTGGAGCAGCACCAAAGAAATGCGACTTGTGCCAAGGCACAGGTGCCTTGTGGGCTAGACCGGGGTTTAGCTTGAGGTGCCCAGCGTGTGCTGGTAAGGGGGAATCTTTCGTGTCATGCGCAACTTGCGAGGGACAAGGATACCAAACTACATCCAAGCAAGTCAACCTGGACATTCCCAAGGGAATACAACAAGGAACATGTATCCAAACTGAGGAACAGTTGTTGATCGGGATAAACGTTGTTGTCCCAGATGGTTACCAACTAGACAATCACGGGAATGTAGCAATGCCTCTGTTTCTTGTCTATCCTGACTTGTACTTGGGGACAACGATAAATGTAGAGTTGCTAGATGGCACACCTGGAACAGTAAAAATCCCCACAGGGATCATGCCTGGAAAGTCAATCAGGCTCAAAGGCAAAGGACTCCCGGTTGAGGTGAACTCATCTCGGTCTGGTGATCTTTTGTTCATCGTTCATCTGAAATGGCCGGACAGTGAACAGTTACGAGCAAGCAACGAACAGCACGAACAAGCACTCAGAGCTTTGAAAGAAGTATACGACAATGAGAGAAATTTATAGATTTCACAACGAAACAATAGCCACGATTCGTTCAGTGTTCCAAAAGGCTGCACTAGATGGCAGTGACATGAGCAACTGGCTACTCAACACAAGGTTCTCAGAAGATATAGAACAACCAGAGAGTCTTGTGGTGACAGATCTGTCTGGGGGGATGAGTCTTGACTCGGCTGCCGTAGGGCATATCCCGTCTGTGTTTGTGCTTGTGCTAGCGACTGGAACAGACTTGGTTTATCACCTCCAACAGATAAGGCTGGAGCGAAACCAGGACTCAGATGTACTCTCGCCTACACCTGAGTACCTTGCGTACTTCAATGAGTTGGTCATGAAGATGACTGTGATGGCCAGCAAAGCCAACAATGAACAAGAACGAACTCTTAACTAGACTTGGACTAACTGACCCATTTGACGGGTTTGTTCCTGATCCAACTTCGAAACTCTGGGGTTGGAACGGGGATTTTGTGATCTTTCAAGGACTAGTCCTTGAAAAGAGACCAACCCAGATCGTTGAGATAGGAAGCTGGATGGGCCAGAGTTCCTGTAGTTTGGCAACAGGAATCAGGAGGATGGGGCTAGAGTCCACAACCAGTCTGGTGTGTGTTGATACTTGGCTCGGTTCTCTTGAGCACTGGACAGATCCGACTCTTCGTGCTCACCTAGAACTGAAACATGGTTTTCCGTCGTTCTACTACAAGTTTCTGTCCAACGTTGCCAACTTAGATGGACTAAAGGACGTTGTGGTTCCAGTCCCGCTTCCATCTTCGATTGCAGCAAAACTGCTAAAGGAAAAAGGGATTACGGCTGACTTGATCTATGTGGATGGGAGCCACGATGAAGAAGATGTTTTTGTGGACTTAAAGAACTACTGGGAACTCCTAGAGCCCGGCGGTGTAGTGTTTGGAGACGATTTTGGTTGGTCTAGTGTGTCTTCCGCTGTAAAAAGGTTCTCCGCAGAAACCAGTGTCCCCTATGTGGTACACAGTGAAGTTTTCTGGCTACTCCGAAAACGAAGTTAAACTATTCAATTCATGACCTAGAGTAGAGCAACGTAAAGGAGTAGAGACATGTTTTTGTCACATGAGCCAAGAATGCTAAAACACAAGTTCGAAGGTAGCAGTTTGATCAAAGAAGTGGAGTTTGATGCGGTAACCGAACAGATGGACGTGGTGTTCAACAACAACATGGCGTATCGTTATCACGCCATTCCGAAGACAGAATACCAAGCCTTGGTAGAGTCTGCCTCGGCAGGCAAGTATTTCTCGGAAAACATCCGCAACAGGTACAGCTACACGAAACTGTCCTAGATCACTAGCCTTCTTCTCCCTGTTTCTGCATACTTACGAGGATGCAGCGGGAAATCCAATTCTCAGAAATCATCGAAGCCAGAGAGAAGGGGGACGGAACCGCTCTCAACGAGGCTTCCCTTGGAAGGGTCTGGCAGCATGTGCAACGTTCAAGCCAGCAGTCGTGGGCAATCCTGACTTCGTGGAGAAGCTCCAACACCGAAGCAGAAAATCTCAAAAACTACGGGGAACTGCTCCAACTCATCCGTAGTGCTGGCTTGGGGTTCTTCAAGCTCCGAGGTCACTGGCGTGAGAACATCAACCCAAATGTGGCATACGAAGACAGCAAGCCAGAAGATCTCGTGGATGTCGCAGAACCATCTCTGTTCGTGCCGGGGATCTCACGTTCGCTGGCGGAGAAGGTCATGCAGCGGTATGATCAGGATGCCATCGTGTACGCGGGTGAGGACACAGGTGGATCTGTGCAACTTCTGCACAGAACCGGGTCCAGCGAGGATCTGGGTAAGTTCACCCCAGACACCATCGCCCAGGCGTATAGCACGGTGAAGGGAAGAAACTACGTGTTTGAATACGTGGCTCAAGGTTTTGTAGAGAATCTGATCGAGTCACTGTTTATTCCTCGCAAACAGAAATAAGTTACTAACCCAATCTCAGCGTGATAGGGTCTGGTCTATCATGTCTGACTGGCTCGTACACCTTGTTCGCCTTGACAAAGTAGGTAGGCATCCTAACGCGGATGCCTTAGATCTCACCACGGTCTACGGACAGACCGTGGTGACAAAGAGGGACCTCTACAAGCAGGGAGACTTGGCAGTGTTCTTGCCTCCCGACTCTGTCCTGTCTCTGGACCCGGATTCTCCGGTGGTTAAGGACTCAGGGCTGGCTCCTGGTCACTGCATCGAAGCGAAGCGTTTCCGTGGGATCTTCTCGAATGGAATGCTGGTTCCGGCGGGAGTCTGCTTCTCTGAGAGCGAGTTGGCGGAACTGGAACCCGGAACTCACGTAGCCGAGAGACTTGGAATCACCAAGTATCAGGAGAGTGACGAGAAATTGTCTCTCCGTGGAAACAACGAGCGGGACCCTGGCTACATGTCTGTATACACCGACATCGAGGGATGGCCGAAGTACAGGAATGCCGGATACATCTCTCCGGGCGATGAAGTGGTGATCACGCTCAAGCTGCACGGATGCAATGGTAGGTTTACCATGCGAGAAAACCGCGTGTGGGTTGGTTCCCACAAGTGCGTCAAGGCATCTGAGGTGGTAAACGGAGCGGAGCGGAACCTCTGGTGGAATCTCGCTGGAAGGATTGGCCTGGAAAACAAACTGCGAGCACTCGCGGAACACCTCGGGCACGATCACACGGTTGTGTATGGCGAAGTGTACGGACAAGTCCAGAAGGGCTTTTCCTACGACACAGACGGAATGACTTCTAAATTCCGGGTGTTTGATACCTTCTGTGATGGAAAGTACAACAACTGGAAGGAAACTGTGAAGATCACAGAGTTCATGGGCTTGGAGACTGTCCCTGTTCTCTATGAGGGTCCGTGGAGAGAAGACCTGGAATCTCTGTCGGAAGGAACCGATCCACTGAATTCTTCTCATGTTCGTGAAGGCTTCGTGTTGAAGCCCTTGGTCGAAAGGTATGGACATGTGGGTCGGGTCATCTTCAAGAAGGTAGGAGAAGGCTACAGACTCAAGAAGGAGAAACATCGTAATAAGTGATTTCACATTCGTACACTGGAAATCAAAGAACAGTAACGGCTATGAGGGCAAGAAAGCTGATACTGCTTCGTAGCTACTCTGCCGTAGTATTACAAAGCGGTTTAGTTCTGACGAAATCGTTTTCGAGGACAAGTGCAAGGAACAGAGTGCTGGCTAGGTCAATACCATGGCTATGTTACAGCGGGGAAAGCTTCTGTCAACTGACCATCAGATCATGTCTTCAACGAACAAAAGAAGCATAACCAGATCGGGACCGAAGCCAACCTACGAATTCTTCAGTACAAGAAGATGCTGGCCTCGTAGCATGTCTGTCTCCGCTAGGCTAACCTGGGTGTCTGTTTCGCGAGCCACCAGACAGGCTGTTCCACGATCGCATAGTTTCCACCGGAGTTAGATGGCTGTTGCTTCACTGTTTCATGGGTCTGGAAGAAAAGAACGAAGAATGCTTCACTATCTTGGTTCTGCTGTCTGGTCAAGGCGTAGATCATTCATAATGAACAGATGCGCTTCAAGCACGAGGAAAAAAACTTATTTTGGCTATGAAACCAGTTGGTGTGATGGACGCAGAAGGAGTAGCCCTTGTCCAAGATGAAGAAATGGTCACTAGCAACTTCTTACTACACGAACCGGAAACTGAAAAGTTACACAAATTCTACTTGTCAAGGGTCAATGCCTACTCCATATTCTTGGGTTCGACCAACAAACACAAACTGGCCTACGTGTGTTGGAGTAGTGAAAAACAAACGAGCTAACCGTAAAATCAGCGGTGTCTCGTGTTGAAGCAGGACTTGGCAAAGTCTTTCGTCCAGTTCCACGTTAAACTAGAATATGGAAGCAGAGGACTTGACGTAGGATTAAAATGGGGGCGAAAGACATCTTATGTTAGAACGACAGTCGGGCACAGGATAGTCAGTTGCACACAACGCGGTCGCTGTGCAAGTGTTGTTTTTGAAAAAGTGGTGAGCTGCTGACCGGGAAACAGACGGTGTTTCGTGAAGACAGTGTTTCACACCATGTTTCATTTCCACAGCATCTCAGGAATAGTGGGTTGTGCTGGTAGAGAACTGTGTTCATCGAGTGTGCCCTATATTCAAACACCACAGGGATGGATCAGGACAACTAGTCGCTCGTGGTCAAAAGAAGTTTCCACTGTTGAAGGGAAACAAGATAGTCGGTGAACAAACTGAAACCATGACAGCCCAGTTGAACCATGTCAGCACACACCAACGAGCGTTCCTTCGCGGGAAGGAATCTAAGGGTTTATTCGCGTTCAGGAACAAGGTCAGCATGCAGAACTGCGTCTGAGTCTTCTGTGGTGAGGGTGAAGTGGAAAGCAAAAGTTCTAAGATCGGGAGTGGAAACTTCCACTTCATGGCTAACTGGACTAGACTCTTCAAGCAGGCATAGAATGTAATGGCTAGGGTCAATGCAGTTATAACTTCAAAGGCAAGGTATCAGTGGGAGGACATCCTCAGAGCTAGGTGTAGGTGGTGCTTGCCCAGATGCAAATCCAGGAACAGAACTGTAATCAGGAGGAGTGTGTGCAGCCGAGACACACATAGCTCTGTCGATTATACAATCGAGTCAATAACCAGTCATGCGTAGCTATAACTCCAAAACGGCCTATCATTGTTTGGTTGAACCTGCTAGGGCGAGACTTGCCTTGCAAACATATAGAACCAAGACAGTGAGCCATTACTCGGGGATGTCACGTACCAGAAACAAAACTCTCCTTGTTTGTTTCTGATCTGGCAAACCACCCTTAGACAGTTTGGTTTTTGGTCGGTCAAGGTCGTGTTCGTGGAGTCGGGATGACTGAGTTAGAATGAGAAAATCACTAGCAGCTTTTCACTACAAGAATAGATGGATAAACAGATTTTTGAGATCGGTTTGCCATGGTTCGGAGTTGAACTCTAATTTTTGCTCTTGGGTTAGAGTAACCCGCACCAACTGGCCACGACGTGTTAGCGCAACGACAACGACCAAACAAATGAGATGGGAGGCCAGTGGTGTTTGTGTGTTGAACAGGACAAAATGAACTTGAGCCACTCGATAACAAGTTTTCATGTTGGCAATACCACGAGAACGAGGTATTGTTTACCCATGAATAATTCACGGGGCTACAGGTCTTTTTGTGGTTATCGAAAAGTGGGTGTCAGTGAATGCAGCAAAGAGACATGTAGTTTCGTTGACTGTGTGGCCGAATCAGAACCGTCAGCGCCATGACTACACGCAGCTATCATTCCAAATCTGTCTATCATGTCATAATTGAACCTGTTAGGTTGAGACGTGGTTCGTGTGCCTACAGATCCAAGACGGAAAGTTGCCGGTTCGGAATGTCTATCGCCAGAACTAGACAAAGGAAGTTCTTCTACTGGTCCAACCCACAAACCTCTGTCGGTTTGGCAAATGACCGGATTAGGTCACATACACGAAGTCTGTAGTTTTACATGATTGAATCACACACGATGATGCAAATAACAAGACAACAGTGGTTCATGGCAGAATCTTTGTATTGCAATGAAGTGCTAAGCCGGTATTTAAGGTATCCATTGACCCCAGCCATGATTGCGAGAGCCCAACAAGACGTGGATCAAACACAGAGAAGGCTATCCATGACCGAGACAGCGCCAGTCTGGAAGATACCAGTCAAGGTAGTCGTAGATTTAACCCGGCAATCAATGGGAGTAGAGCCAGATCTGGCTGATTTGGCGATTGTTGAATGATGATGACAATGAACGCAAACAACGACTGCTTTATCTATACGAACAACACAACATCATCAGGTGACTTGTTGCTAAGTAATGTCATCAACTATGCCACCAATGGTTTGGTAATGATCGAGCCGAACAGGTTTCTGGATCTGAAACCATCTGACATCATAGTGTTCAAAGAAAAGATCGGATTCGGAGAACTAGGTGATTGCTGGGGAACGATTTCTAAGTTCAGCGTTTGTGTGGTTTACCATGTTGGGAATTACATGACCAAGTTAATAGTCGGAACTGAGGTTGTGTCAGTCATGTTCTATCGTTTGACAACAGACACAGTGGTTGTGGTTAAATCTATAGAAGAAGCAGAGAATCTGGGTGGCAAGATTTTACCACCACACCGTGACTACTTCCCGTGAAACGGTGCTGTAGATCCACGGCTGAATACTATCCCGGTAGTTGTTGGGTAAGAGGGAGGCCACTGAAGAAGTTATCAGGCAGCAAATCAGACAGTTCAAAGTTTTCATTCCGAAGAACATCGCGACAGTGGGCCTACCTGGGAGTGTCATCTTTTAGGTGTGTCTCCGAGACCCGTATGTCAGAAGAGGAATAATGACCATGGAAGAACAACCAGCAAAGAAGAAACGTGGAAGACCCAAGGGATCAAAGAACAAGCCCAAGAAGAAGGGGACAGAGAAGAAGCGTGGGAAGCCCAAGAAAAGAAAGGCACCCGAGCGGACAACTCGTGCTGTTGTTGTTGTCATTCCTCCGGTGGTTCCACCCCCTCTTGTAGACTTGTTTCCAACCTTGCTTCTAGGAAAACGTGTACAAACAGCTAGGAAGTATGCGGTTGACGGAAAGATATACAAAGGAAGACTAATTGAGAAGAGGATTGGGTCACGGTTCGTCAGGGTAGCGTGGGATGATGGTTCAAACCAGTGCCATGCAGGGTGTACTCTGGAGATGTCCGAACCAAAAACAAAGGTAAAACTACGACAACAACATGGCAACACCAACAAACGAACAAGTCCTAGAAAAGATCATTGAACTTTACCACTTAGTTGAACAACTAGAAGACAAGGTAGACAAGCTCCAGAAACAACTGACCAAGGTTGAAAAAGTATTAGCAAACGTGGATTCATTGCCACGCAAGATGAAGTGAACAGAATGCCAACGAAGTACAGTTGGGTTGGCAATCGTTCTGGCTCTCGAACTTGCGTTGCTGCGTGGACAAATTCCAGAGTTAGAATAACATCCACTCTTGAGAGAAGTTTGTGTAATATCTGGCTGGGGTCTTGTGTTAGAAGCACGAAAAGAGTGATAGAGTTTAGCAAGACAACGAACAGTCTGATGGATAGTTGCGCACGGATGACATGACATTAACCTCGTGTTCCGCAGGTAGTTGGGAGTTCTCAGTCGCTAGAGTGTTGCTTGTCGATTATTCGCTACAGCAGACAAGAAGGATGACATGGCGTAGGGTGTCGATAGGAAATAACAGTGGATGGATGAAATGCTCGAAATCATTTTGCACGATAAAAGGATGTGTTATAGCAAAGAGCAGGACGAGTTCCAGGTGATCCATCGAATCCATTATCAGAGGACTTGTTCTATGGTGAAGCACCAGGAAAGGTCGCTATGCAGGACTTGTCCTGCACAACACTTGAGACCTAGACTATGTCGAACTAGGTTTGTTTCTAGCTTGGGTTTTATTAAGACAAAATCTGGGTGTGACAATGGAATAACAACCTCGTGGACTCGCACCAACGACTTGTGTTTGTATGATGAGAGTGTGGCTTCACGATGATTTATGAAGCCAAACCAGGGTCAACCGTAAACAAGCAATACTACTCTGAAATTGTTTGTTTAGAATGGGAGTGTGTTCGTGCACGATTGCGGAGACAAACCTGGTCAAGTGCTGTCTGCTCTCGGAGTGGTTGGATTGTCAACCGTTCTATAGTTTTTATTAGGAAGAAATCAACAGTCAACAGGGTTGTCACTAAACACCTGAAAGATACGACATGAGTGGACAACATCAAACCTGGTCTCGGTCTAGGACTTGGGTTCGTGGACACATCAGAAGCAGGAGGATAGGTGTTCGCATTTATTGTTCTGTTCACGCTGTCAGCGAGTCGAATCTTGCCACCAAAGACTCGATATTCTTGACTTCCAGAAGTAAAGTCATAACGAGGAGAAAATCCACGGTTTCAAGATCATCATGGACACGATAACACAACCAACAAGGCTCGTAGGTCTTCATTCACACACAAACTCATCAGTGTATGACGCAATAGGAACTCCACAAGAACACATGGATTTTGCCTTGAGCAACGGGATGGATGCCCTTGCTCAAACAGATCATGGGAACATGAATGGCTTTGCTAAACAACGAAACCATTCGATTAAGTTGAGCAAGAAGGGAATCAGGTTCAAGCCAATCTTTGGCTTGGAAGCTTACTTCATCCCTTCCCTAAAACGGTGGGAAGAGCTAAGAGAAGAGACAAAGTCAGCAAAACAACAAGAGCAAGACGAAGAGACAACCGGGGGAACTTCTATAGAGGAAACAGACACAGCACAAGTAAAGGTGCGTGATCCACTGAGACAACGCAGCCACTTAGTCTTGTTGGCAAAGAACTCCGCTGGACTAAAGTCTCTGTTCAACATAGTTTCAGACTCTTCGATTGAAGGGTTCTATGTCTATCCGAGAGTTGACTATGACATGCTCAGGAAACACGCCAAGGGGAACATCATAGCAACCAGCGCGTGTGTGTCTGGTTACTTAGCCTGGATCATCTCACAACATCAAACAGAGCAAGGAGAGTGGGGCTCCTGGGAACCAAACAAACTAGACTTTGACCTGATCCAGCAAGAACTGGCTAGAGAAGTTGGTTTGTTCCAAGAAGCGCTAGGCCCGGAGAACTACTACTTGGAAATTCAGGCAAACGCGCTTTCTTTCCAACACCTTGTGAACATGCATATGTTCGAGGCAAGCAAACGTCTGAGTGTTCCCCTTGTTATCACAACCGATGCTCACTATTCCAGACCAGAACACTGGAAGCAGAGGGAGATTTACAAGATGTTGGGCAGGCAACAGAAAGGCTTGCCTGTCAAAGACATTCCGCAGCGAATAGAGGACTTGAAGTGTGAACTCTATCCCAAGAATGCTCAACAGATGTGGGAGAGCTACAAGAAGTATTGTGCAGGTTATGACTTCTATGACGATGAGGTTGTCAAGCAAGCAATCGAGAGAACATACGACATAGCACACAACCAGATAGACAACAACATAGAGCCAGACAGAAGAGTGAAGTTGCCTTCATTCAAGACTCTGGTAGAAAATGATCAAACGAAGATCGAACAGCTAACACGAGAACTGGAGACTGATGATGAAGATGCTCTGTCGTTCAGAGAACTTAGGAATCTGGCTGTAGAAGGACTAAGAAAACGAGGAACCACGTCAAAGCAGCATGTTGACAGACTGAGACACGAGCTAGAGATAGTCAGAGATTTGAAGTTCTCAAAGTATTTCTTGACTTACAGAAAGATCATGGAGATCATCTCTGAGACTCAGTTGGTTGGTTTCGGGAGAGGGTCTGGTGCAGCCTCTTTGTTAGCTTACGTTCTCGGGATAACTCAACTAGATCCCGTGAAGTATGAGTTGTTGTTTGCTAGATTTTTAACCAAGTTCAAGTCTGGACATCCCGATCTGGACTCGGATTGTGCCGATAGAGACGCAGCCGTGAAGGCTATCACGAAGTGGCTCGGTGAAGAGAACGTCATTCCGGTCAGCAACTTTGCACAGTTGAAGCCAGTGAGTTTGATCAAAGACCTGTCGCGGTACTACAACTTACCGTTCGATGAAGTGAATGCATCAACAGTAAAGATGCTTCCAGAAGTGATGGCAGAGAAGAAGAAAGAGTCTGGATTCGATGCCCAGCAGTGGGAGCTAACATTCGAAGAACTAGAGAGGTTTTCTCCAACTTATGTGACTTTCATGGATAGGACGAGAGCTGTTGTTCCAGAGTTTGAAGAATCCATCAAGGTATTAGTCAAGCAGCAACGAACCTTGTCAAAACATGCTGGAGGAGTGATTCTCGCCGAGAACACAAGAGAGAACATGCCACTGATCAAGGCGAAGGGAGGGTTGCAAACTCCATGGCCGGAAGGTTTAAGTGGAAGGTATCTGGAAGAGCTTGGGTTCTTGAAATTTGACATTCTCGGCCTTGGAACACTGAGAATGTTTGAAGACTGTGTTGCCAAAATCCTAACAAAACACCACGGGATCAGACATCCCAAGTTCCAACAGGTCAAACAGTTCTATGAGAACTTGGTGAATGGAGAAGGATTCTTCGAAGACCAAAAAGTGTACAAACATGTGTTCCATCGTGGAACATGGGGAGGGATCTTTCAGTTCTGCAAGAGCAACACACAGTCCTTTGTCATGGAGATGAAACCAACGTCTATTGTTGATCTGGCGGTTGCAACCTCGATATTTAGACCAGCACCACTTGCTCTGAAAGTGGACAAACAGTACCTTGCCAACAGAGCAAGCCCAGAGTCAGTACAGTACAAACACCCATTGTTGAAGGAAGCACTCGGTGAAAGTTGCGGACTACTATGTTTCCAAGAACAGCTTCAACTTATTTTTCACAAGCTGGCTGGTGTGGATCTCGAAGAAACTGACGGTATTCGCAAAGCTTTCACCAAGAAGGACATGGCCAACAAAGCCAAGCAAGACACAGACAAGAAGAATCTAAGAACTGACTTTGTTGAGAGATGTTTCTCGGCCAGTCAGATACCAAGACAAGTATCTGGTGAGATATTCGATGACTTGGATGCTTGCTCAAGCTACCTGTTCAACAAAAGCCACGCAATTGTCTATTCAGCAGCAAGCTACGTCTGTGCTTGGTTTCTGACGTACTATCCAGACGAGTGGATCACAACATATCTCGACTATAGCTCTGAGGACAAGGGAAAGGTGTCCGGGAAGGAAGATCCAAAAGTTACAGCGCTTTCAGAAGCAAGATGTCTTGGTTATCAAGTTGGCAAACCAGACATCAACACAAGCGAAGAAGGATTCGCTGTTGTAGGCAATAAAACGCTGGTTCCTAGTTTTTCTTCGTTGAAGTTTGTTGGCAAGTCTGCTTTGAGTGAGATCAGAGAGAACAGACCTTACACAGCCGTTGAAGATTTGTTGATGAACACAGATGGATCTTGGAAGCACAGCCGGTTCAACAAACGTGCACTGTCAACTCTTCTGAAACTGGAAGCACTGGACAGCATGGGCCTTGTAGGAGAAGACAAGACGTTTAGGCACTACAAAGAAGCACATGACATCCTTGTGGATCACTACGACGATCTCAAACGCATTTCCATGAGAAAGAAAGACAACGACGCAAGAAAAGCTCTAAGGCAACTCATAGACGAATCAAGAACAAAACTAAACGAAGATTGGACTTTGGAAGAGAAGATTCAACACAGTTCTGATCTCTCGGGCACGGTTGACATCAACTTGGTCTTGACCCCACAAGCAAGAGACAGACTTCAAGCAATGAAGTTCAGATCACTAGACGAATATGTGGACAAGGGACTGTATTGGGGAATCGTGAGAGAAGCCCAGGTTGCCAAGACGAAAAAGGGGAAGAGCTATCTTAGACTCAGGATGTTTGCAGAACAGCAAGGCGAAAACTATCTGTGTTTTGTCTGGAACTGGAGCGAAGAAAAAAACCAGCCACCAGAGCCCTACACTCTGTTGTGTGGTCTGTTCGACAAGTCTGAGTTTGGTTTCACGGCATTTTCCAACCAACTCAAGAAAGTTGCTGGCTAGGTTTATTTGGCTACAAAATCCAAAACAAGGTTTCTGTTACATGGGGCAAGGATCACCAGAGCAAGACAGATACAAGAAACTTCAGTGGTTTGGCCTTATCGCAGTTACAGCTTTGTGACCACTCGTCACACTAGGAGAGCAGCGGCAGGTATTACTAGAGCTAACAAAAGACCTTATTGTCTTTCCCGTGTCAACAATTAGAAGATCAGCAACAGGTTTTCATATACAACGCCATGGTCTAATCGTAAAAAGAAGGAGATTGGTCATAAGAACAGCTAGATCCGAGGATTGGACAGTGCCTCCGTACAGTGTTTTAGCTAACGAAAAAGCGTCTAGTGCAACGAGATCACTATCTGGATCTCCTCGTAGTTTGTCGTGTGTGACAAGAGATGGTTAAAAGTAGAACATTCTTCACTCGCGTTCAACACCATGTCTATAGAGAAAGGATAGTAATGAATGTTTGGGGGATTTCGTCGGTGACTACCCAAAATTACAAATGCGTAGTTTCACGGGTTGACTATCGCAGTCATTCGACACAACGAAAATGAAAAAGTTGGTTTCTGTAGTTTCATACTTTTGCTGCACCAATTTTAAGATGAGGAACAGGTTGCTACTGAGGATAAGGAGGGCAGCAAATAGTTCGTCCCGCTGTAGCTGGTGGAAAAGCAGCAGAGTAGACAGCAACAGGACAGGTTGGATGATAACATCCAAGGTGGGACGTTGGTGAGAGTTAACTCATATGTTTCTTTTGTGTGGCCAACTCCGGTGCGAGCAAGGTTCGCAATAAAAACATGTTTTTCCAGGGTTCGGTTTACCACTCATTCACGAATCAAGAACGAGATCAACAGGCCCGTTTACCATAGTTTTCTAAGATGATAACAAGCAAAGTTCGACACTTATATGACCCACGCTGGCACCATGCTGGGAAAAGAAAGATAGCAGTACGATACTGCTCAACCATGACTTTCGAGGGATGGGCACACGGGTTATCAAGCATCCGAGGGGCGAGGATTAACTACATCGGTTCAAGCGTCAACTGGAAAGATAAATCCAGACACTCATGATAACAACGGGGTTTTCTACAACCGTCTTTCACTGCATCATATCCCGAGGAAGAACCAGGGTAACGTGGAATACAGATCGCTCACGAGTGGAAGGAAGAAGTTGTCATCGCATATCAGACTTGGTATACAAATACTGTAGTTCTGTCAGCTTTTGTGTGTCTAATTCCCGTACACGGTATCAATGAACTTGTTCGTGGCGGACATTGTCTGTTTAGTCATCGGAAGAAATATAACAACAGATGATTCCTGAGTTTTGAATCTGAAAGCAAGGTTCAAAGCTGTACAATCATCATCACCATCCGTGTATCCATGGAAACCATCAACTGTTTTCCAGTCCAGTTCGTGGCTTCGGTTATTAAGATAATAGTTCCAAACTCTCCTAGCTTCTGGCTTAACCTGAACTCGGTTGCTAGCCAACCAGCAACTCACATTGGTTGTGTACTTCATGGCGAAGTCATACACGACTGGACCGAATCCGTGTGTTGCTGCGGCAAGGTCTACAACCCACACATCTTCATTGTACAGTTTGATAGAGATGGTTCCAACAACAGCGTTGTTTCCGTTGGTCAAACTGAACATGGCCCACCCGGGTCCCGTCATCCCGTGGTAAACAGTCATGACACAGATAGTAACAGCTAACCGTCTATTTATTCACATGACAAAACCAGAAGAAATCATCAAGGAGTCGATCAAGGCTTCGTTGGCGAAACACGGGATAGTAGAGCCAACAGCAAAGAAGAAGCAAGGTGTTATCATCAAAGAATCTCTGGGTGTTGTCATCCCAAAGACCTACACACTAAAAACTGAATCAATCAGCGGTGAAACCAAGTCTGTCCACGAGGTGGTGTACAAGTCACACGTAGACAGTTTCAACCTAGTTTCTACAAAGATAGACACGTTAGACAAACAAGGAGACACTGTAAACAATCCCAACAACTCCGAGTTTCGGAGGCTGAAGTTAGACGAGACAGAAAACTTGAATGGAATCAAGTTTCACGAACTGTACTTTTCCAACACCGCTGACTCTAGTTCTGAGATCAGGATAGACAGCCTTCCATACATGAGGCTGTCGAGAGACTGGGGAACATTCGAGAAGTGGCAGTTTGACTTTAGAGCTTGTGGAATGGCAGCAACAGAAGGTTGGGCAGTATGCATGTTTGACCCTTTCAAACAAAAATACACAAACGTGTTCGTAGAAAAGAACACAGAAGGCGTACCAGTCTGTGGCATACCAGTCTTGGTTGTAGACACATGGCATCACGCTTGGTTTGCAGACCATCCAGGAGACAAACTGGAATACCTAAACACTTCAATGAAAGAGGTTCACTGGAGCGTTGTTGAAGCGAGGATGCTGGTCGCAGAGAAGGCTAACCTGCAAAACCTGTATGCTATTCGACCAATCGTGAACAACGAACCAGAAAAAATCATAGGGATGCTGCCTCCAACCAATCAACCACCAGTACAAGTGGCAGACCCACACGCAGTTCAACAAACATTACCCGATCCGGTGGAGATGATGCCAAGGGGAGCACAGTAACAACATCATGGGGAAAAAGATAACAATAAAAGAAGAACAAGCAACCAACCCAGAAGTTGCGGCAACTAATCAGCCACAGAACATCTCTCTGGACCAGAAGGTAGACGGTTTCCTCCTTCGATATGAACGTGAAGCTTCACCAGAAGCTTCACGCCTACAGACAAGTACACCTTTCAGGAAGACTCCCAACCTTCCAGAACATCTGAGGTTGTCTTTAACTTCCCTGTTGTTTGAAGCAGAACCGGACATGGACATTGGTGGCGGAGACGAAGGACCAGACATGTCTGGTCTCGGCGAGGAAGAACCTGGAAGCGGTGGCGAAGAAGGTGAAACAAAAGTCCAGCAAGTTCCCGCTCCCAAGATGAACACAAAGGTGTTTGCAGAACGAGTTGCAAGACTTGCTTCCAACTATGAATCCCTGCTTGATCCAAGCACAGTCATTCTCAACAGAGTAAATGCTTACCTCACCAAGAACTACAATACAGAAGTAGCAAAAGAGGTAATGATTACCTTAGAGTTGGCCTACGGGCTTTCTCCAAAGACCATGATAGAAAGAGAACCAAGACAATCTCCGATTGAAGTTGGAGCGGGAGTGGGTGACCTGACTGGAACGGTGGCTCCAAGTGGAGCATAGACACCCAGTGCGGAAGGTAGCTTCAAACGTTGTCACCAATGACTTTGGGACACTGAAAGGAATCTTGTTCAGAAAAAACATAAGTTTTACGAGTTGGTTTTCCTACGTTGTGTCCCTGCTTGCAAACAATGATGAACGAATGTTGGAGGTGCTAGAAGAGTCAAGACATCACAGAGCGTTTTTGGGGGTGATAACACAAGCAACAAAGCCAGAGGCAATTCCACCGAGCATGGTAGGCAACACCATGGATCTCTTTGACATCATGGAGAGTATGTCACCGCTCAACAAACTACAGGAGAGCACCGACTATGATAACGTGGTTCAGGAAGACGAAACTAGTTCCAGTTGTTGACAACAAAGAGGTTATTGCCGAACTAGAGAAAGTAAACAAGGAACAAATCAGCGAGCAACTGAGACAACTGCAACAGAGCATCTATCACTTGTCCGCTAGAATCCAAGAAAACACAGAGCAGGTTGTTGCTTTGACTACCGCAATCGAAGTTCTCCAGCATGAAAGCGAGAGCATGACTCTGTTCGTCGAGACAATAAACAATGAATTAGATACTGTTCAACAGCAACAACAGTGGTTTGGTTCAACCAAAAAAGACAAGAACAATGTTCACTAAACTGGCCTTGTACTTCAAACTTTATGGAGTCTATGTTCTCTTTGCCATCATGGCAGCCGTGTCTATCATTTTGGTGTCTCGGGACAATGCCCTTCTGAATCAGTTAGCCCTCCAGTCAGAGAGTTACAGAAGACAACTCGAAGAGCTGTCCAAGATAAGAGAACAAGAACAACAGAGACATCGACTGATAGAGAAAACATACCAAGAAACGCTGGATCGAATAGAGAAAGAACGAAACTCTGCGTTAGAGAACCTGGACCAGTCAAAAAGAGACCAGATTAGGGCTATCATAGAAGAAACACATGATAACCCGACAGCAATGGCTCAACGTATCAACAGCCTTCTTGGTATTCCTGTTTATTAGCTTCGTTGGCTGTGGAGCTTCACAACGGATAACACCAAACACTCTACCAGCCCTAGATCCTGATGCCTCAGTCCCGTGGGTAGACCGAGATGCCTACGTGGTGAGCATCTCTGACACAGTTCCTAGACTCCGTGTCATGGACCCTGATGCCCGAGTGACTCCGCTGTCTACTGGACAACCAGCCCCCTATCCCGGAGTCCTGTTCAACGCTCCTGCTCTTGCGGTTGTCGAAGTAGAGATCCAATCTTCACAAACACAGTGTCTAGTAGAGCGTAGAGCAGACCAGCAACGAGTGATCGCTAGAGCTATGTCAGACATAGGGCACCTGGAGGCTTCTTATCTAGCCCTGCTTCAACAATCCCGTGTCTTGATCTCCGGTAGAGACGAGGAGATTTCCAGACTGTCCAGACTAATCAGGTCTCCGTCTCTGTTCTCCCTGGAATCCCTACTCTGGTTTGGAGGTGGACTAATCCTGGGTGTTGGGATTGTCAGCACCACCTACATGATTACCCGGTAAGAAGTATATTTATACCCGAGGAACATGGGCATGGTTTTTCTTAAACGGTCAGATGGACAGCCTTCTGCCAGTTTTACAATGATGGTGATAGCCTTCTCGGTAGTCACACTCTGGCTCTTGTTGTCTGTTTTCGACAAGTTAGGACCTGTCCAGTTTCGTCCCTTTTCCGGTTCTGAGGCAATGGCCTATCTAACTCCCATCTTGGCACTCTATTGGGGAAGAAGGCAGCAGGAAAAACCTGTGCCAGAAGAGCCGAAAGAATAAGTTCCCAACCGCATAGAATGGGTGCATGATGCAAGTCAGAACCCAGCAAGGAAGACATGAAACTCAATGTGAACGAATTCAAGGCAACAGTAAGCGGGATGATCCGTGAAGAAGTTGCCCGATTCAGGGGGATGGTGCTGGTTACAGAGGCTTCTGGAGAAGCCTTCGGAAAGTGGGTGCTTCGCCACTATGGGAAGTATCTGCCCGGAACGTTGGCTCCCGAACAGGTGGAGGGATGGATGGAAGACAAGGAAAACGCCAAGGTTCTTCCCCTGACTCCCACGCAACTGCACGCAATGTATCGTCTCAAGGGCCAACTCCAGAAGTCGTTCAGGAGCCCGGGAGTGAACATGGAGTTGGACAGGGCTTTCCCTCCTGCCAAAGTTCCTGCCTCGGGAGAAACCCGAAACAGGATCAAGGGAGAACTGGAATACGAGGACATGGCCTCGTCGTTGGGGGGCTCCGCAGAAACAGCAAGGAAAGCTGTGGAGCGGGCAGTGGCCAAGGTGTCGAACTTCGCTATGAAAACCCGCGAGGGGAAGTACACGGAGAAAGATTTCTACATTGATCCCGAAGACTTCGGGATTGTAGTGGAAGAAGCGGCAGAAAAGTACGTCAAACTTCTCAAGGCTTCTCTGGAGATCGCCAGGGGAGACGTGGAAAGCCTTGATGGGTTTTCCGTCGAAGACTTCTTCGATGGACTCAACGAGTTCGTTCTCAAGGCAGCGAGCATCCCGTTGGAAGAGATCACGGATGCCGAACGAGTAGCTGTCCAGCTTCTCGCGGACTTGGTGGAAAACGGACAAGAAGACGAAGCAGAACGTCTGTTGATGAAGGATCTTTTATCACCAAACGACAACGTGATAAAGACCTTTCAGAATGTGGTAGCAAGGATTGTGTTCCCCGAAACACGGGGAAGACCCAAGAAACAGGCCAGCGACTCCTCCGTAGCTGCCTAACAACTCATAACAGATGAAAGCAGGATAATTTTATGCAATGGTTTTGTGCACAATGGCTACGTGACTTTGTTGATATGGTTTTGGGAAAGGCTCCAAAGCTCGCAGAGGAAAATGTAGGTAGGCGAAGGCGGAATACTCCGATAGATCCATGGGCAAGTGATTGCTCGAAGCAGTCAAAGTAACAGCAACACTTCATTTCTAAAGGTAGCCTATGCTCGTGCGTTATTTTACTAGGATGCCCAGAACTCCTGGGCAGAATCCCGAAGAATTCCGTCATCCCGTCTCAACAGCTATGGAGAACAACGTGGTCAAACGAATCTACAATGTTCGTCAAACGCTGATGACCACCGAACTGGTGTTCACACCAGAGATGCGTGAGTGGGTGGTGAGAGCCAACAAGAAACTCTTGCCAGAGCACGTCACCCCAGAAACGGTGATGGAGTGGGTAGCTACCAATCGCAAGTTTCCTTACACCACTCGGCAGTTGTTCCGTATGTGGGAGGCAATTCGTACAATCAGGAAGAGCTTCGGAACAGCCGAAGCAGAGGCAGAACTGGAACAGATCAGGGAGTTGATGGAAGAAGCAGAGGGAGGAAATGTCCCTCATCGCAAGAATCAGTCTGGGGAGATTACCCTCAAGGCAATTGGTGGGGATCTCGGAGGTCTGTCTCCAACTGCCATCAAGAACATGGGGGATGCCGCTGTTCTCAAACTGAGGGCCAGGGGAATGGACATCTCCAAGGAAGAGTTTGACCGAAGACTCCACAAGGCTTCTGGTTACTACATCCGACTTCTCAGGGCATCCATCGACATTGCCAAGGCAGATGTCGCAGAAGCAGTGGATGACACAGAAGTTACCGGAGAGTTCTCCGTTGAAGACTTCTTCGATGGCCTTCACGAGTGTGGAATCATCAGTTCGAAGGAACTGGCACTTGTAGAAGACCTGGAGATGGTAGCAGTGCAGGCTCTCGCAGATCATATCATCACCGAACAGGGAAACACCGACAAGGCAACGGAGTTGCTGGAGCGGGACTATCTGGGTGAATATCCAGTCGTAAAGACGTTCCAGAACTGTGTTTCTCGTGAATGGGAGAAGAAATGAGAGAAGTAGTTCTAGGGGATGGTTCAAAGTACCTTGTGAGCGATGAAGTGGAAGGGGTAGAAGAGGAAGGAGCAGACCTTGACGATGGCGCAACGCCCGTTCTGGTTACGTTCAAACAGTCACACGGACAGGTTTCTGGAACACTTGTAAGCGTTGCTTTCACGCCTTCGACTTTGAAGTTGAATGTCGTTGGAGCTGAAATTGAGTGCTTGCCGTGGAGTTCTTTTCCACTGGCCGTTGAGTCAATCCTGTTGGGAAATTACAGCGTGGATCTGGGGTCTGGGCGCTATCTGGTGAAAGCCAAAGGCAACTCACGGAAGTGTACAATGGTGTTTCGTGCATCTATTTAAGGTGCATGAGAGACATCAAAACTTTGCTGGTTGAAGCAGCCTTGTTTCTGAGTGAACAAGAACTGGCCCAGCCTCCTTCTCCTTCTCCTGTACCTGACCCAGCAGCAGCCCCTCCACCAGCTCCGCAACAGCAACAACCTTCACCAACAGTCGATGCACTGATTGATGTGCTCAACCTGATTCGTGGCGGAAAATCATTCTCTGATCCCGAAATCTATCGTGGATTGTCTGACTACTTCGACTCCATTCCTCCAGAAGAAAAAGCAAAGATTCACGAGTTTCTAAAGGGAATCGGAGAACTTGCCACTCCCACTCAACAACCCATACCCGGATCACCCCCGACACGACAGGTGGTGACACCAGGGGCAGCAGCACCCCCTGCCGTAGCTCCACCGTCCCAACAGACAACCCCAGCAATATAACAACAATGCTAAAACTAGAAGAATTTTTGTTCACAGAATCCAGAAAGAAAGATGCCAAAATTCTTCTCGACGGGGAAGAAGTAGATTTCGGACATCCGATGCATCTTGTCGATCTAAAGAGAACTTTGGAAGGTTTAGTTAGACTGAGAGACTGTTACACAGTGGGGTCTGGAGCTCGACTGACATTCTCACACGCAATCAACCGAATTCGGAAACTGGTGGAAACCATTGAAACAAGGAACAACTCTTCTGTTACACTGGGGGTGTAATGCCACTATCACTGTCCAAGAACCAGAGCTACAGAGTAAGACTGCCACAACCAGATAAAGGTGGTTACCCGTGCATCCCAACCGGGAAGGCTACCACTGCTGAACTGATAGAGGGTGCTGTTGTAACTTGCCTAGGGTTTCATGAGATTCTTGGTAGCGAAGTAGCTACGTTACTTGTGGACGGGGATGAAGTGCTGGTGAACTCAACGGGAGTCTTAGAAGTCCTGGTTCCAATCTATATCTCCAAGAAGAGGTGGGCAACATGACAACAACCGTCGGGTGGTGCACAGATCTTCACCTAGATTTCCTGTCTCAAAGAGCCTTTGGAACGTTGATTGGGCACATGAACTTCACTCCGAAAGTTGAGTTCTGGGTTTGCACTGGAGATGTGTCCAATGCTGAACAGGTTGAAGGGCACCTAGATTTTCTTGTGAACAACCTGTCCGTTCCCCTGTTTTTTGTGCTGGGAAATCATGATTTTTACTGTGGCAGTTTTGAAGGTGTGAGAAAAACAACTTCCAAGAACCACAAAGACAGATACTTGACTTGTTCAGGACCAATACTGATCAATTCTGACTTTGCGTTGGTTGGACATGATGGTTGGTACGACGGGGGATATAGCAACTGGTTTGCTGACAACGTTGTCAGGATGTTTGACTATGAGGCAATAAAAGAACTAAACAAAGTTCAGCATAACAAAGAACTGTTGTATGCTAAACTGAGAGATCAGGCACGGAAAGCTACCAAGAAACTCAGGAAAGACATCATCAGGGCCAGTGTGACTCATCGCCACATTGTGGTTGCAACACACGTTCCTCCGTTTCGAGAGAATGCAGTCTATAACGGAGAAATATCCAACGACATCTGGCTTCCAAATTTTAGCTCTAAAACTATGGGTGACATGCTGCTAGACGTAGCAAGTTCTTTGTCTGAAACTCACAAGTTCACGGTACTGTGTGGTCATTCCCATGGAGACGCAGAGAGCAACCCACTTCCTAATCTCCGAGTCTTGACTGGTTATTCTCAGTACACTAATCCGTGGAAATCTATCAAGGTGTTAGAACTATGACAGTGCAGTACAGGTTTAGTGAACTGGACAGTCAGTTGGTGATCGAGTACATCAAGGGCACGAACACACCAACCGGGAGAGTGTTCCGAAAGCTGGTCGGAGAAGCTGGTAAGAGAAAGACGATAAAAGTCTGGGATGCTGTTGCCTGCAACCCGGTAACCTTTGTTCTGGAAGAGATTAGATAGACAACCCAACCTGCTATGGTTGAAGCGTGTTTCAACCTAGAGACGAATCCCCTGGTTGGTTCAACCAGCTTTGGTTCAAGATACTTACCGAAATTTTGGTCACAGCTCTGATGTGGGCTCTGTATCACGTTGTGAGACATGTACTGCCAAAGAAGTATCGAGTCAAAGACAGGACAATCCACAACATCATTGGACACTTGAATGCTTTGTTCTCCAACTTCCCTTCTAGTGAAGATTCTCCTGGAGACTCTCTTGCCAAGAGTAGGAACTTGTTCGAATATTGGTACGATTATTCAACCAGTGTCGAGCATCCATCACGGGATCTGTACTACTTGGTTAGAGACTCCGAAGAGGATCTTGAGATCCACGTAGACAACACGTTTACACAGCTACTACTTCCCAAGATAGATTTTACTGGAACAACGGTTGTGCTCCAGGACACAGAACCTACGTCTCCAAGCAGAATCGTGAGGACAACGTTTCAAGTCGCTGGTCAGTCGGTGTCTCTATATCTCGTGAAAAATGTCACTCTCCTTGCAAACGATGGAGGCAACTACGAAGACACGTTCGCGTGTCCAAGGGGATTCGACTACATGAGTCTGGTTAACTTGTTGTTTGACGTTTATGACAACAAACTATACCTGTCTGCAACAGGCGCATCCAGGATTAGTTGTTCAGGGTTAGACCAACAGACTTCAAGCAAAGACTATGTTCCCGACGAAGTCATGTTCGCTGATCTTATTGGAGAAATAGAAAGGTTCCGAGATCAAGGTATCCAGCGAAGCTATCTGTTGCACGGGCCTCCAGGATCAGGGAAGAGTTCGTTCTCCGTGGAACTCTCTCAGAGAGTTTCAGGGAAGGTCGTGAAGCTAGACTCAAACTTCTTCAACAACTTGACAAGCCAATCAGCGAGAGTGTTGATTGAAAACCTAGATTGCAGCGTGTTCATCGTCGATGACATTGACAGGATAAAAACTAATGACATGTCAACGTTTTTATACACACTGGAAGCTGTCAAGAACTACCAGAAGTTGCCAACGCTGCTGGCAACCTGCAACAACATTGAGGCACTGGACAAGTCAGTTATCAGGCCAGGGAGGTTTGATGACATCATCGAGTTCCCGGAGTTGTCGATAGAAGAACGAGAGTTGTTCCTGGAACAACTCCTGGAGAAGTACAGTCTAACACTGACTGATCAACAGTTACAAACCCTCGCAGAAGAAACCGAGGGAATGTCCAGAGCCTATCTCAAAGAATACTGTTTACAGTTGAAGATAGAGTGTGACTTCGACGTGTTGATCAAGAAGATCAGGACAAGGATGAAGTACATTGGAAGCGTGGAAGAGTCAGACACAGATATTATGATAGAAAATCTCGAAGAGTAATTACAAGCATGCCAATCGTAGCCTGCAAAGCAGTCCCATATGCCTCAATGCTAACCTATGCAGCAGCGCCACGTAACATGGCTTTTGACTGGATCAGACAGCAGTACGATCGTGTGTGGATTGTCTCGGTGACAGATGCAGCTATAGCGCCTATATTCCCAACCGAAACTGGGAACATCATCACCTTGAGGTTTGATGACATTGACATGGACGATCCAGACGGAGCAAAGATGTTGGCAACCGGAAGATACAAGCCAATGTCAAAACAAGAAGCAAAGAAGATTGTGGGGTTCATCAGACGTGCCCATGGTGATCCAGGAAACAGCTTGCTTCTAGTGAACTGTATGGCTGGAATATCAAGGTCAGGGGCCATAGTAACACACGCAAAGGATGTGTGCGGAATAAGCGATGACAAGTTCCATGCCATGAACCCAAGAATAATCCCCAATGACTACATGTTAAGGTTGTTGTCAAAAGCATGACGTGTTTCATTCCTGGTGCGATCTATCAGCATTGCAAGAAAAATGAAGATCTGCTGGTTCGATTATAGGTTACAAAACAAGTTCAAACGAAAATGCAATGAAACCCAGCGTTCTTTGCAAGAGTAGAAGTCATGCTCGCGAAATTTGGGTTTTTATCAAAGTCACGATCACAGGGATTACAGCCAAGAAAACTTGTGCCTTGGTCTAGGTCTGGGTCCGGGTTTAAGTCGTGGAATGCATCTTGGTATAAGACTGCATCTAAGTCCGGGTCCAGGTGTTGGTCTGGGTCTAGGTCCGGGTCTAGATCTGAGTGTTGGCCTAGATCGAGACTTTGTGCAAACTGAACTTACAATGATGAAACCAGGCAATCTTTACAAGGCTAGGAGAACAAGGTTTGATGGCCGAATGGTCATGTTCAAGACTGATTCAATCTATGAACGTAACGTTGTGGCCACATCCAAGAACACAGTAGTCGTGCTTTTGAGAGAAAAGCCAACCGCATGTTGCAGATGGGACCTCTGTGATTGTAACTGTCCTCTGGTGGCTTATCAACTGATGACAACCACCGGAGAGATCGGGTGGGTTTTCAACGTGCACGAATATGAGTTTGAAGAGGTAACAACATGCCCATGTTAGTTCCTGGTAAACTCTACAAGGTACTGGCTCCTTGTTCCTTGTTTGACAGCACTGAAAACTGGGTCGTTAATGAAGTGTACAACGAGAGTCTCGTGTGTTTGGAAGCTGTCCCCATGAAAGGTTGCCACTGGCACGCCTATGATGGTTGCAAGTGTGAAAAAATGGCCTACAAAGTTCTCACGTTCAACGGGAAACTTGGCAGGATTTTACATCACAGCGGTCATGTGTTTGTGGAGTTAGTATCACCTGGGGTTGTTTCCAAAACGCTCCTAACTACTGGCATTCCATGTGGTGATCTCATCAGCTATCAGCCAACATTAACTTGAGAAACTGTGGTTTTTCTACCAAACAAGTGAGTTTGTCTAACTGCTTGGTCCTGGCTGAATTCCACTTGTCTAGTCTTATGCGATAGGTTGTTGGATGTTCTGATTCAACAGCCAGAATTGTAACATCGTACTCAAACTCTCTGTTCGTTACGATCCAGCTTTCAACCTTCTTTGTCGTGACCACCGACTTGAACTTTGTTTCTTTTTGTCTGGCGAATGGGTTTGGGTTAAACGGTCCAAACAAGAGAGGTCCCGTGGGATCATCGTCATCTTCTTCGATTGACTCGAAGTTCTCAGCAACAACAACCGAAACCAACAACTGGTGTCTGTGTGTTGGAACTGGATACAGGGTGTGTCTTGTCCACGTCACCCCAACACCACTTTACGGGAGCCCTTGGCGTTCTTCCAACGTTTGGCATTGGCGTTGTTGTGGTTTCTTATCACCCAAGCACAGAAAGAGTGTGCATCGAGGAACAACAGATCGGATGTTAGAGTTGGTTCGTTCAGGTCCCATTCAAACTCTATCAGTTTGTCTCTGGACAAGATAGACACTCTACGCTCTTCATCGTCAGTGTAGAACTGTATGTCGTACTCTCCCTTGATGTAGTCATCACAAACTTCGGAGAGAATTTCTTCTGCTAGATCGTTGGTTGGGATGGTCATACGAATAAGTATGACCAGAAAGGCCGGTGGTTACGAGATTGTGTACGATGCGCCAGCAGCACCAGACGAGTGAGCCATGACGAGGAAGCTCACACCGTCAGACAACAGGGCAACTGAAACACCAATAGCTCCTGACATAACCAGGGCAGCACCCTTTGTTGTTCCATCAGTGATTACGGTATCCCCGGCTGTTTCCTGGGAACTAGTGATTCTGTGTCCGTGGGCTGCGAGGTTCAGGTTTCGGAATATAAACAACGCTCCTGCGCAGCTAGCAGCCGTAGGTAGCGTTCCCGTCAAGGCAGCCGTTGCACCAGACAGCGTGAGCACTCCCGCATCCCCGGCAAGAAGTGTAGCCGTGGCTGTCATCGCTCGTGTGGCATCCACTCGATAAGGCATGAAACCATAGTTGCTTGTGCTTCGTTCGATGGAAGCGCCCAAGCCGTTGTTTGTAGTGTTTACGCCTATCGTCGAATCTATTCTTGTCCCGACTGTCATTGTGACTCCTCTTGATTGTCAGAAATAAGTATATTGACTAACCTGTAATTACAACGCCCACGGGTAATTACAAATAACGTGCTAAGTCTTGTTGAGCTACTATATCCAGTTGCGACCCAGTACCCGCTGGCGATTGCTGGCGGGTTAGATCCATCCGTGGAGAAGATGAAACAACAAGAGGAAGAGGATGAAGCTAGAAACCAGGATAGTTCAACAGTAAAGCTAGCGGAAGTTATCAGACACCCGCCTCGAAACCCAAAGGTATGGTTTGAAGAGTCGTTCATAAAAAGGTTGAAAGCTGGTCAAGCAAAAGCAACTAAACAGCTAGACCTACTGTTCCAAGAGAATCCCAACAAAGAGACACTAGAGTATTTTCTCAAGGATGCAACTAACAGAACAATCTGGTTGGATGACCTAGAGGCCATCCAGGCTTGGTTCTTGAAGACGCTGGCAGAGAAGATAACAGACTTTGGGAACTTGTGGGAATATGCATCCAGACAGCAAGTACACCGTTACGACAGAGCAAAGTTCTTAGGGTGTTTGGTAAACGGAATCCAGAGACTCTTAGAGGAACTAAACGTACATCATCAATCTTTCGTGTTTTCAGAAGAACAGGTTGAAAGGTTCCAGTATTATCTTGAGCAGTACGAAAGTGAAGAGATAAATCCGTCCATTGCTCAGCGTTTAATGACGGTTGCAGAAGTCACTGAATTCTTAATCTCTGTTTTGAAGAGTGCAGAGCAAAAACTAGAACCACTGATAAGAACACACAGAGAGGAAGACCTAGCCCCGCAGACAGAGCCAGTAGAAACCTTGTATCACGCATCCGTGAATGCAACAGCAATAGCAACCGAAGGATTCAGTGACAAGACTCCTTCCGCCGAAGGACTTGGCGGTGCCCAGTCTGACAAATCAGGCAAACCTGCAATCTCGTTCACAAGTGATCTCTATGTCGCTAAAGAAGTGGCAAGAACGCTTAAAGAAGCCATCATGGTAGCCAAAGGAAAGCTAACCTTGAATCAACTAAGATCCATGGCATCCCATGCTGGAGTCTTGGATGAAGTTGAAAAGTTGTTCCAGGATCTAAAGGGGAAAAACCCAAGTTATGGCAACGTGGTTGATACTTTTGAGTTCTACCGAAACTACCTCGCCATGGCAGAATCAGCAGGAAAACGGTATAATCCCTTGTTCTTTGGTGACATGGAAAAACTGATGAGAACACTAAGATCCAAGAAAGAGGAAGATGTCGGAATCCTGGTTTGTAAAGTTGACATGACAAATCCAGACATTGAATATCTCTACTCAATGCACGAGTACAGAGTGCCGAGTAGAGCTGTCATATCTATAGAAAAGGTACTGAAGTGAAACTAACAGAGAAGTTTGCCTCCAAAGCACAACAACGATATTTCTATGCTCAAGCAGGAAAAGGCGGAAAGCATGGAAAAAAGTGGAAGAACATGGCCAAGGAATTTTCAAAGAAGACAGATTTCGATGCACTTCCCGATAGAGTAACACTTGAATATGTGCTTCGAGAAGCGGATGAAACCCCAAACAAAGCTCAGGTCTTGAACATGGCCCAGGAGGTGCTCCAAGGGCGTGGTTGGAAGATGGTTTACAGACCAACCACTAACAACACAGAGGATGTGTACACGTCTCTCGTGGCTTCTAAGGCTCCTTGGACTCTGAAGATGATCATTCGATATGCAAATGGTATGACAGCTAAAACTGCCAACGACAAGTACGAGCTGAGCATAAAACTCAGAAATGAAGACAACGACAACATAGATGAGAACACAACCGTCTTGGTCGGTTATGGACCAGAAGCTATAGCAGCAGCAAAGTCAAAGTTGATAAACGTCGTTGACAAGCTGGCGAAAAAGACTTCCCAAGAACCAAGAAGTGTGGTAGGATTGTCCGCAAGGCATCACATGAAAATCCGATTCACAGAAGATACGACCCTGGAAGTTTACGAGCGAGAAGGCTCCTCTGCCGTAAGTGAACAATTCCACAAGGGGGAAGAGGTGGAAGTTAGCATTCTCGATCTGACAGAGGATGGCATTGACGTGCAGTTCGAGGATAGAAGCGTGGCTTCTATTCCAGACACAGTTTACGAAGAAGTCTAACAGTGGTTGGTACTAGTTTCGACTTTGTCGTTCTCTGCACCTCGTGGTCAGGGTTCTTGATGGATAGAACCTGGAAAAACAGAACGAGAGTCGTAGAAACCGTCATGACAACTCGAAACCATAAAACCTGGATATCCATGTCCGGGGTAGATGGCAAGCACCGTTCTTCTTTTACAACTCAGCCTTACAACTGTAGCTGGACACAGGTTACCGGAAGAAAATAATTCCCAACGCTCCGAGAATGAGGCAAGGTGATTGTGAGATGAGTAAAATTACTACTATTCCTGAAATTATGGAGTTGTCGAGGGAGACCCTTGTTCTACTGGGTTACGTTGAAGTGTATAATTGCCTTGATGTGAGATGGGCGTGGGCGATGCCTAGGGAGACCTATGCAACCGCACGATATAACCCCATCAAAGATGTGGGTTGCATGTGTTTTTCTAGGTTCTGGTGGGGGAAGGTTAGTGACAGGCTACGGAGGGAAAACGTAATTCATGAACTGTGCCATGTTGTAAACCATTATTTGTGGCACAATGTTTACTTGGGCCGAAGACCACCCAGAAGACAAATCCCACCACTGCACGAACTCGGCTACGATCCAGGGCATCACGGAATGGCCTGGGGGCGGTTGATGATGAGGGCAGGAGTGAACCCCCGCGTTAGTTATCCGCCAGATTATAGATAACAAACATGGAATCCAACACCACAAGAATCCGAGCCGAGGCTTCGACGATCTCGATGATCATCAAGAAAATAGTTCCCAATCCCACGGGTTAGTAGTATACCTGAGTCATGAACGACTACGACAGCCAGGCCAGAGCGTGGATCTCGGAAACCATGGGCAAGTTCAGTTTTCTCTCGACGAGCTCGTGGATCGTAATCGAGTGGAACAACACCTTCACTCGCCGGATGGGGGATGCGATATATTTTCCTCTGGAGAAGAAGGGACGTATCCGGCTTTCTCTCCCGCTCTGGCCCAGAGCCTCGGAGCAGGAACGGCGAGAAACCGTGATTCACGAGCTGTGCCACGTCCTCAATGAGTGGTTTAGGTTCAACAAGAGTGGGTACAGGTACAACCCCGGTCACGGAACGTCCTGGAAGCGGTTGATGTTGACTGTGGGTCTGGCACCCAAGCGTTGCCACTCTGTGGACAGGACGGGTTTGAAGAGGAAGGTCACTAGGGTTGCAGCTACGTGTGGATGCATGACCTACAACATCACACAGACTCGGGCAACCAAGATCCAGAACGGAACGGCGGTGTACTGCTGTCGGAAGTGTCGTGGGCTCTTGAGGGTAGGAACGTAAACACGAAGAAGGAACAACACATGAGAGTTTTCATCGCATATGGAATCAATGCTGGGAAGGATCGCTCCCCAGAGGAGAACCACCTCGGATTCTATCCTCAGAGAAGACGGTTACAGGGGAGGAGACAGCCGAGGTTGCACGTTTTGCAATCTTCCTGACGGAACTTCGATCCTTTACGTGACAGCTTCCAGAAGAGAAGTAGTCGGAAGCGTGCAAGGAATCGACAACAGGGACAATGGTGTGTTCACAGGAGTGCTTGCGGAGTTCTGTCAGAAACATGGAATGTCTTTGTTTCATCCGGCATGCCAGTGGCTCGTGATCGTGGAGTGACAAGGAGTTGCCTCTGTAATATGAACTGCAACTGTCGTGGCAGTCCGATCCGTAACTCTTAGACTCAACACATGAAAGAATACTCGCGAACAAAATTTCAGAAATCATCACCAGTGGAGAAGATCAAAACTAGGAAACTGGAAGACAGGATCGGGTCTTGGTCCAGGTGTTCAAGACCTCGGTCTGAGTCTATGTCTGTATTTGGAGATAGAAGGTTTGGCTGTTCCAAATCATCGACCACGGGCAAGTACGGATCTTCATGTTGGGGATCATGGGTTTATAGGCGATCACATGTTTGAGCGATCAATCACAAGAAACTATGACGATGGGGTTTGGAGGTCTACTGGATCAAGAAGAAGGCTGTTGATCAAAAACAGCTCAGCAGTTGGGGGTTACTCTGACTCAATCGTGCACCACGTTGATTTTTCAATGGTGGGTGGTTTGATTTTCTTTTCATACATAGACCAGTCAGTCAACTGCTCTCGGTCTTCACCGTGGGACGATTGAACTGTATCCGAGTTTCACTGTAAGATGACACCACCTGAACCTGCACCAACCCAACTGGCCGGTGGTTGACAGGATCTTGGTCCACTCAAGGTCTTTCTCTAGCACGGTGAATACATCACCAGCGACAAGTTCTCCCACAAGATCAATTGTATCCTTCTTCTCCCACACATCATTCCAGACGTTGACATAGAGAGACTCTGCTCTGAGTTGGTAGAGTTCCCCTATCTCCAGATTGTCGCTGTACATTTATGGTAAAACAGTGGCCAAGCTCTGAACGTGATTCCACAGACCGAGCATGTTATCAGAGGCGGGCCGGGCCTCACGTATTTCCAGATTGTCATCATCTATAAGCCTCCAACAGATTGATTGATAGTTATCATGTTGTGATTAGTGTCTATAAACTCCTGTTTTCAGAAAACGCAAGGGATGTTTCTTCGGTCATTGCTGCCAACAACAGTTGGCTTGCCATTCACAGGTTGTTAACAACTACCAAGAACCTAAAACTGTTGTTTTCAACAGGAGAAGATGGGAGACTCTTGGAGTTAGATCTTCACAAACACCTTCCAAGGCCAGAGCACGAAGGGGTTTACCTTCACTTTGCTGACGTGAGAACCTACCCAGATATTGGTGGCCTGGAAGGTTCTGTAAGCCTTCCAGACGAAGGTAACACGGTAGCCATCATCTTGCCACTCAAGGGAGCGCCAAAAACAAGGGACTACAACAACTGGTTTGTGGAGAATGTTGCCCTGAAGTTCAAACGAGCAAGATCAACCTACATTCACGAGTTGACACATGCTTTGGATTTCAGAAGAGTCTCGTCAAACGTGATTGACTTTGTGTTTAACAAGGAAGATCAGACAACAGACAGATTCAACGGACTGAGACAGCAGATCCAGCAACTAAAAGCTGATAACCCACTTTCGGCATCAGACTATGGAGTTATGGAAACACAACTGTCTGGTCTTGAACAAGAGATAAACAAAGCCTACTTCAACAATCCATTTGAGCTAAATGCCTTTTACAAGGAAGGGTTACACCAAGCTATCCGACAGTTGAAAAGAGGGAAACTATCTGTCGGTTCCCCTCAAGAGTTTGTTGACAAATTCATGGATGCGTACATCCCAGTGAGAATGAAGAACAGTTTGACTCCCACAAGTGTCAAACGACTAACCAAGCGCTTAGCGTCTATTTATCCTGAGATGCAGAGAAGGTACGCATGAGTGATAACAACAACGAGAGTGACTGGTTCGCAAAATATCAACAGTTAAAAGGTCAAGGTCGAAGACTCAACATCCCTGACCAGAGACCTGAATCGCCAAATGATAGGTTGAGGGCAGCAGGCATCCAACCACAGCAACAACCAAACCTGAACTACAAAGGAACAGAGGAAGTAAACCAGGATCTACAGGCTTTTACTGGGTATACTGGTTTCCGAGATGTCAACATAAACCAGGCTTTGGCACAGAGAGCTATGCAACAACACCAGCAAGAACAACAACCCGTCTGTAGGTTGTATGAAAACGTTGAATTCTACCGACCACTGAACCTGAATGGATTCATGGATGGAGCGTTGAGAATGTGCAGGATGGGTGGTCGCGTTCCCAACACCTGGGGAACTACAGAGTTCATGGTCAGAGGACAAAAGCAGTGTTATGTTGTTGGACTGAACGAGACAACAGTTGACATAGCCAAGGTGCAGGCTAGACCTGAATTGTTGACCAACTTGGTCGAAGTGTCAAGCCCAATGATTGGTACCTTGTATGTTCCACAACATGCTTTGTACAACCGTGGACAGTCAGGAAGAGTGATGCACGATGCTGCGTCATCGCATCGACAAGGCAACAAAGTCCTGCTTGGCTAATCTGACCGAGAGTGGGACCGACAAGTCTCGCCCACTCTTGAACAGCCATTGGCCCTGGCACTTGAACGAAATCGACGAAACCATTGACAACAAGTCCACGAGACAAAAAAGCCCCTTTCAAGAAAAGAACGGTTCGTACTTCGCAGTTTTCGTTATGAGTTGTAGGGACATGGATATTTGCATACAGAACGACTAGCCACTTGTTACAGACCTGCAAACACGTTTTATTTCTGATCTTATTCTCGAACCTGCTACAGCAGAGCGGAGATAGGGCAATGCCCAGGTGGTACAAACCCAGGAAGTTGCAAGTTTTCTTTCTATTTTCGATTTGGTCCTCGGTCCCAGCCAGCGCCCCTGCCGCAGACATCTACACTGACACTGAGAGAAGATAGCCATCAGGCTATCTTGCCGTGCTTGTACGGTCTTGTTTTGTTGATCTCATTCTTCTGGTTTAGTACGGTTTCCATGTCTATGTTGTTCCTACCACAAAAATCCAAGATTCGAATGATGGCATCAGCAAGTTCTACTGGGACCCCTTCCCACTTGCCCGTCTTTGGATTTATGTAAGTTTCTGTGACAGATTTTCCTAGTCTCCACTGCTCCAGTGCTTCCGATAGCTCCGAGTGAACTAGAGCTATGACTTCACCAAAGTTCCTGTCTCCGTTGTCCCACCAACCATGGTCTAAGGCAGTTTGATAGACTTCTTGCTGTAGTTCTTTTATGGATGTTGTTGACATGCTGTTATAGACTTTCCTTTTCTGTTGATTTTGCTGATGTAGAACACGTTGCTTACTGTTGATTTGACTATTGACCTGTTGACGATGTCTAGGTTAGAACGTCTAACACCAGACCATTTGGCTTTAGACGTTTTTCTGTCATAGAATAAAATTCGAGTATAAGACTCAATCATCATCACAGTCAACTGCTAGTGTTATAGATTTTTCTTGCCACACAACTTTGCTGGTTAAGACACGCTCAGATGCTCCTGTGTTCGTTCGTGACTTGCTGTATGCCTTGGTTGTCGTTGAC
>ERZ1292629.702-Hain-H43-01um-R1-702-length-36793-cov-10_pt1 | contig 36793 bp, 56 predicted proteins | sample MGYA00564399_ERZ1292629 | MGnify/ENA primary metagenome ERZ1292629 (study PRJEB36523, sample SAMEA6512636) | groundwater metagenome | collected 2019-01-08 | study: AquaDiva: Metagenomics assemblies of 32 groundwater samples
AAATCAAATCTTTCCTGCTGATTGTCCATTGTTTCATCTTTCTGATTTTCACGTTTTAAATTTCTATATATTATACAATATATAGTCCAGAACGTACAGAAAGCTTTAGGAGGTTCCAGCATATGGCTCAATTTATAGCAGGCCGTTTACAATCACAAGATATTTCAAAGATCTAAATCAAAATCAACAGTTATTTAATTAACCTGCTCGTTGATGCGAATAAATTGCCCATAGAAATCAATTCTTGCATCTATGTCAACTGCCGTCAAGTCAGTCGGAGACGGATCTATACCGCTATTTCCCAATGGAACGAGCGATGTAGGTAATGGATTATAACGACGCATACGTAAAATACGACCACCGTTTGCGGGCATGCGTTTAAGCTCCGCAGGGATCTTATGGATCATTGTGGGTGTCGGAACAGACAATAGCTTATAGCTAAACGACTGTTGTACCGGAGCACTCAATGTAGAGGTAGTAACTGTACCTGCCATTGTGATTCCTCACAAAAAAGATTGGAAATGCTTTTACTCTCTTGAAGCGGGACGAAACTTCTGCACAGAACGTGCTACAGTCCTTGGCTGACGAGGCCGATACAGTCGATGGCTGACGAGGCCGATACGGTCATTGAGTTGCCGAATCTCTATACAGGCACTATGATTATAGTATAATGTATAGAAATAAAGCAAATGAAATTTGAATCCGATCGAAATATATGTTGGGGCGATAATAATAGTCCGACTCATTAGGCCAATGGCATGTCGGTAACTCCAATGAGCTCGTCGGTCGGATTCATTACTTTCAAATTTCCATGAAAAATGAAAGTTGCGGTTTAAGAATTCAGTCGTCGAAAATGTGTCGGCAGTTGACTCCGTGACATTTTATCACGATCTTGATTTACTATTCTTTTCACAGCAGGATAAGCAGCTGTTCGCTCTTCCGGTCAGCAGACTATACAAAATAACTTTATCGTCGTTACCGCATTCACATCGACAGAATGCAATCTTGTAACTACCGACTTGTCCGATACCGAGAACGGTTCGTTTACCGATTGTTTGACCAATGTAATCGTCGTATCTGATGCGCTTCGCCACTGTTTTTTACCCTTAAAAATGGGGTGCGTTATTTTATGGTAGCCCAACGGGCGTAGCCCCGGTCGAACTCGAACCGACATACTCGCCGTGAAAAGGCGATAACATTACCCAACGTTTACGGGGCCATAATTAATTTTCCGGTTTTACTATTTCCATCCAATGCGATACTTTTTCCACGGGAAAAATTAATTGCTTTTCATCAATTTCATGATCAGTCTCACAACAATCTGCGCATTGACCTTCACATTGTTGATTTAAGTCACCGGTGCAGTCGCCGCACTCTGATTTTTCATAAAATAAACTCACGCAAAAGGAGATAGTTTTTTTATAATTAACTTTTTCATATGAAGCAATGTCTGCATTAAAACTATAGCCACAACTTTCAACCGCATAAAAACTCCCCAAGTATATTTCCCCTTCTACAAAAGCAAGCACCATTTCATCTTTTTTTTCAGGCAATCGTTCTTTGGTTGATATCCACTTCATCATTATACCTTAACCTTTTCATCTAACAGCACAAGCTTTTCGGCGATGCGTGTCATTAAAGACAGTGTCGCCGTTTGCCCGAATATTTCCACGGGGCATTCAAATAGCTCATAGCCTTTATACGGATCGTCATTTTTGACGGCTATTATCTTAATCGTATACTTCTTATTCAGGTTTTTATAATTCATAATCATTCTCCTGGCTCACGATCTTCGCATCCGCAACAACAATAGGAACTACAATTCGTACATTTATACATATCACAATCTTTAAGACCGTTTAATCTATTGAGCTCATTTTCTTCTAAATCGCATGTTTTACACCCGCAATTCCGCTCAAAGTAATAAATGCCTCGATCGTCTACCTTTAAGTCACCGTCTTCATCCGTGTAAAGAATCTGATCATCCATACCTTACCTTATAATCGAAAACCCCACCCCAACATATTTAACTTAAAATATACCGGAGCGGGGAAAAAAAAGGAGGTAGTAATGAACTCTAAGTTAATAGTTGCGTGTATTCTTTATGGCTTCTTGCATCTCACGATAATGCTTTGCTTTCTCTTCTTGAGAAATGCCACGCTGGAATGCATTCGCCTGAGACAACGGTCGATCAGATGATCCGGGGCTTAAGCTGTTCGATGAACGCGGCTTATAGGAATTCTCCTCAAAACGCTCATCATCTTCCGAGTACTCTTCACGCGGCGAACGAGCCTTAATCATCTTATATGCTGCTACTGCTTTCGCGTACATATCCTGGGTAGAATCAATTGAATATGCGAGCTCAGGATCTTCAGCCGCAAGCTTCTTAAGCGCCTGGGTATTAACTACCTGATCAAAGTCGGGGAACTTACTCTTTAAGCGCAAGTCTAAGTTGTCGGCTTGGATCTTTTGAATCGCTGATCTTAAATGTCTTTGCTCAACCAGCTCATCATCTCCACGCGCCGACTCAAGCTGTCTTTTAAGCTCTTCAGCTTCGCGTTTGATACGTTCATTTTCTTCACGCAATTGACTCCAGTTGCGATCGGCAACAGATTGCTGCGGTTGTTGTTGGGGCTGCGCTTCTTTCTCTTTCTCGCGTGCTGATGCTTCTGCAACGGGGTCATAATGGGTAACTTGTTCGCCGTTTTCAAAATCTGACATACATTCTCCTATTAATTTATATCTACTATCAAAGGGACTTTAACTTCACCGTTTAAGGTAATTGCTTTCTCAAAAAGTGCGCCCGATGCAAAGTCGAGCACATAGTTAAGCAACTGCCGCTCTTCAGGTTGAACTTGTAATGCATTCTCATAAAGCATATGGCATGTTTCTTTGTCGGGGATTACCCATATCTCTTGGAATGATTCACGTCTTGGATCAAATTGAAACACCGCTTGGTCATAATCCGGCGTCGGACAGGTTCCGCGGTGGAAATAATAGCTTCTTATTACGTTATTAAGTAAGCGCTCACGCTTGGTAATTACCACAACATAGTACGGCTTAGTGTAGTATTTTTGCCCGTCCAATGCAGCTTGTAGCACGTTGTCGCAATATTCTTTGGTCATCTCACGCTGGAGCTCAATCGGATCGGTACTACCGTTATTGTTTTGACCAAGTTCGACGGCTAATTGGCCAACGGTCTTTTTGTTGTCTTGCATATACTCTCCTAAGATATGCATTATATATATCATTAAAAATTAAGACGGGCAACTATATAGTTGCCCTCAGAGAGTTGAGTATATACGAATCTATTTAGTTTTACATGGTAACGGATTCACGAACTCATTTTTTTTCGTAATGTTATATGCCAATCTCTTTTCTGCATTTACTTCTTTGTAATGCATTTGCATATCATCTTTAAGGATTTCGACGATGTCTCTTTTCTTCATAGTAACCCTACTTACATTTATTTTTCTTAACGTCTTTGATCTTTTTTATGAGCTTCTTATCTTCACGTTTTTCTTTGTCGAAGGTCTTCATGTCTTCTTTAAGATGCTCAACGATCTTATTTTTAATCTTTTTTGTTTTTTTCATTCTTTTTCCTTAAAGAGGGATATTTCGTGAGTACTTTGGCACGAATACCTGCGGGATTCGGAGCATTGTGCGCCAACTTTAATGCAGACTTTGCCTTTTTGATGTTTGGAATCGGGAAGCTACCCATCGGTGCGCCACCTGCGGGTCCTGCAAAATCCTTTTTAGAGACGTTCTTGTAGTTGCCGACGTTTGATCCGCCCGGTTTACGTTCCATCTCTTTTTCTTTTTTCTTGGTGACTTTAACACCCTTAGCTATCTGAACTTTCTTCTTCAAGATTGTCTCCTACCGGCAAAGGTATCTTGGAAATCGAGGACTCGTTTAACTTCTTTTTGCTTTTCCGTTTCGTAGTCTTGGTAGTTACTAGGTTTTCCCAGTATACTAAAGGCAATCTTTTCAATTTTTTTACTCATACGCGGCATTGCGGGCATTGTTTACTCCTACTGACATAAACAACCATGGTCGAAAAGCAGAGTGTATCTAATCCGACCATGGCTATTTTTCAAAGATATATACGATTGTTAAATCTTCACTTTAGAACCGTATCTCTTAGATCTGGACATGTTAACACCGATATTTGCATCGATACCCATCATGTTATCAGAGTTAGTCATCACACGGTTATCAGGATACTGATACGGATTCGGATACTCTTTAACAATTATATTCTGCGGCATTAGTGCCATACCCAAATTAGCACTCATCATCATTGAACCGTCAGCTTTATTCTGCTCGTTCATGCCTTTTTCGCCTGCGTAATACGTTTTTGAATCGTAGTACTTCATGCTTTTATTTTTAGCCATCGTATTCTCCGTTGAGCTAATTGCTCGGTAGAAACCACTCTCATTGTGAGAGCAAAGTTAACAATACTTCTATCTACATACCTTGGGAGATATCCGGCATCTGAAGATCCGCGGGCACTTCAGGAGCTTGGGGTACATCTTGCGGCTGAGGAACGGGCGTCAATCGCGGCTGAGGTATTTCCAATTGTGGAACCTCAGGCGCTTTCTCTTCCGTTGCTTTTACCATGCTAACAAGTGCTATGAGTTTCTCCAAATGTTGTAAATCTAGTGTTTCAATTTCTTTAAGAGCTTTGGCTATATTCAACGCAGCTGACGTCTCTTCACGGTGCGCTTCAGCTTTGCGCTCAACCGCTAACGCCTGGTTTTCATTGACGCGAGACACCCGCTCAATACCAAGCGATTCGTTAGCTGAAGCAGTAGCATTAGCCAAGTTAATCTCAGCATTCTGACGCTGCATTTCCATCTGCATCTGTTGTTGTTGCGCCTGAGCTTGTGCTTGCTCTTGTTGCTGAATCATCTGCACAAGCTGATTCTTATTCTGGAGCGTAGATGCTTCAAGTAATGCGCTTGCAGGAATCGGAACACCCGTTTCACGTAGCTGTAACATTTGTGCAAATTGAAGCTGTTTCTGAGTCGCCGTGTTAAAGCCTTCTTCGATGACACAATCATACTTGCCGAACGTCTTGTCGTAAAACTGCTGCGACGGCTCACGATTGAGTATGCGCTTTACTTTACCGGGGGTAAAATTGTTCTGCACCACTTCTATGATCTTTTTGCCCAATAGCTTTTGTGAATAATCAAGCTGATCAAAGAGTTTCTGAAGCGTAGTCAGCCCTGCACCTTGGCGAAGCATTGAAAGCACACCTGCTTTGTCATCAACAGCTGAACCGAGAAGCTCTTCGTTTACACCCGAGATCTGGGAGATTTCTTCTCCGAGCATCTGAGATAATTGGATCATGGATTGATCAATGCCGCCCGGTAGTATCTTCTCAACGTCGGTCATCTGTGCGTCTTTTTTAAGCACTAACGGCTTACCCTGGCCTGATAAGAATACGTCTTCAAAGTTGATAAGCGCATTCTCTTTTACTTTCCAGCCCGAGTTGATTTGTGACTCTAAGATGTCGAGTTCAATAATCTTACGGCGGTTATATAAATACTGTGAATCACGTAGCCCGCGCACCATACCTTGGATACGCCAGTTATAATACGGTATCTCAGGATAGAAGTAGCCGAGTACGGGGACAAACGGATAACTGTCGATGCCGAGGGGCTGCGGACCGTTATACATTACTTTACCGTTAACCACGATAGCTAAACGAACCGTCGGTATCTCTTGCTTGATAAGCTTAATGCTCGGATATGCTTCCAAGAACTGATTAAGCGCATCAGTATCTTCAGTCTTCCACTCAACCGTCTCACCCGATTCAGTATCGATGAGCATCTTTTGATTCCGATAGTCTTTATAATAGAACTCATCGTAGGTTAATAATGCCGTCTGGCCGTAATTATAACTCTCAGGCATGTATTGGAACTTACCGTCTTTATTATTATACGGTGTCATGCCGAGTATTTCGTCGGTGTGTGCCGGTAGTAGTGAAATAACTTCACGCTTGGTTAAAAAGCTACGCTTCCACACGCCGTTGCAGTCAGACATATCCGGTTCTCGGAAGAACGGATCGCACATCCAAGTATTATATGCGTGCGGGGTAACTTTTATGTCACCTGAAACGGGATCTGATCTGAAGTCGGTCCATACTTGCATAAGTGACATGCCCGACACTAGAGCTCCGTTAAACGCTCGAGAAATTGTGTCTGAGATATTGCTTTGGCGATCGAGCCACATAAGTATTTCGGTAAATTGGTCTGAGGTGTCTTGGTCGGCGTTCTCGATAGGAACAACAGTAGTAGAATTACGATTCCTGCGCTGATAACCGGACACCATATCAACCACGCGCCTGATGCGGTTAAAGTTGAATGCGCGACTTTGCATCGCCGGAGGACCGTTTCCGTAAATGTCGTTCCATAAGCTCTGATCACCTGCATAAAAGCGGTAATCGGTATCAGCTTCGCCCCAGAAGGCCAAATTGACCGTAAGCGACTGGTTATAAAACGTTTCCATACGCAAAAGTATTTCACGATCTTCTTCATTTTCATTGTAGTAGCTCGGCCCAAGATTGGGAAATATCATGTAGCTCCCCCTTTATTACTGTTTAACATATCTATTGTCTGTATATGCCTAATGATATCTGCCCGTGGGATCTTATATTTAGTTGCTGCTTCATCAGTTGCTACATGGAACAAAATATCATCGTCTTTGTAGCTTAATACATAGAGCAAACTTTTTGCTAAAAAATAATCACGCACATAATAATCATACGGAGCGATTTGGTACTCAAGCACCGTCTTTGGCTTTGTCATGGTAATTTCCTAAAAGCGCCCGAATCGTTCATGAGGCTGCACGAACTCCCGAGGCAAATCAGTTCCGTGCATCTTGTTTTTATATATTCTGTTGATGTCAGCTTGCGTCATACCCTCGGAGATCTTATCAAGCGATATACATAGATAGCGCATAGAATCTGCATAATGAGAGCTCCAATCGTGCAGTGGATTAAGCTTGTACACATTCTTTTTCGAGTCCCATTCTTGGCGATAATTCTCGAGCGCCTTAATAAGTTTTTCACATTTAACAGCATCTATCCATAAACGACCGAACGTTGATCTTACTGCTTCTATACCGTCCATACGATCAACCTTGGCAGGAGGAGGTGCAACAATAAAATCTATGCCGAGCGATCGAGCTCGCTCATAGCGCGTCATACCTGAGCCCATCTCAAAGACGGCTATGTCAAACGGAGCAATGTGCTTGCCGTAGATATACGGCTTCTCGGCAAGCACCTTTGCATAGTGCTCAAATCCCTGTTTGGTATTTGAGTAACAATCTATGATATGAAGACTGCGCCCGATCTCCTGGAAGAAGATGATTGCGGTATCATCTCGGGACGGCCCGAGATCCCATGCAGTATGAACTTTGTAATTGGGATCCCACGGAACTGCACCGATACGATCTTCTGCACGAGCCGTGTCGATGTACTTGGAGTAATACGAACCTTCGATACCCTGGGTGAATGAACAGTAATACTCTTGTTGAATCAAGTCGTCAGACATAACACCTTCGGCACGTTCTTTTTCAATAAGATCAAGCGAGATATGCTTGGTATCTTCAACCGTAAGATGCGATACCCACCAGTCCTTGGATTGCTTAGCGATTTGGTATAAATCAAATAAGGTGTTCTTACCGCGGGGTGTGGAAATAAATGCAGCCCAGCCGTTATTTGCTGTTAGCACGGGGCGTAGAAATTGATAACCACGGGGATCTTGAAGGGCATACTCGGAGAATATCGCACCTGCTAAGTTGACACCAACTAAAGCGTCAAAGTTATCGGAACCGACAATCTGGAGTTGACTACCGTTGATTAACGTAATGCGCATTAATTGCTCATTTGTCTTAAAAATTAATTCAGATGGAATAAAATCCCTGAATCGCACACCGTCATTCGTTATCGCGTCCCAAACACACCTCCGGCCCTGACTAAATGTTGGATATACAATATAATAGGTTCCGATTCGTCTGATGGCAGCACGCAGCAGCGCATTAAAAGCACAGAAGTCTTTACCTGCACGACGCGGCCATATCAGCATCAGACGTTTATACTTGCCCGATTCAAATGCGCGGATGAAATCAAGCTGGTAATCACGGGGCTTGAACTTATCTAGGTTGACGGTTATAGCTTTCCTCACGCTACACCTCGATCATATTTATGTTGTCTATAGATACGCATAAACTCAGCACCTTCACCGTATATCTCCAATGGAGCAGCGGGCTTTGCACGGCCGAAATAGCAATCAGCATTACAATACTTCTGTTGCTGCTTTAACGGCTTAAATACCGCACCGCAACGTATACACTCTTTAGGCACTAATTTACACCTTAACGCGTTATAACATGTATTACCGCAAAACGCCCTATAGGTTCCCGAATTCGGTCGATCGCTTCGGCGGTAGCGTTTCTTACGCTTAAAGACCGTCTTACAGTAATAGCATGTTATGAGCATCTAATTTTCCTCTAATTTTCTTCAATAGCGCCTTGTAACATATGCATATCGATTTCAAGAGGCGTCGGTTCCCCACCAAGGTGGTCAGCATAGTCGGTCATATGTATATGTATCTCTTGAGCTTTTTTGTCTTCTTCTTTTTTGGCTTTGATCTCTTCCAATAGGCGCATAAAACTAAATGCATCAACATCATACTGACCTGCCCATTGTAATAGCTTTTCAGATCCGTCCTTGGAAGCAGCAGCATCAAAGCGTTTTGCGCCCAATAAAGCTTTAGCTCGTTCATGAGCCGCATTAATTATCGGATACTTGGTACACCAATCATGCCAAACAGCTCGAGATATGTTCTCTTCTGCCGTAAATCCCAAAATAGTATACTTATGCTTACGATTCACATACTCAATCAACTTATCAGCTACCTCTTGCTGTTTACCCGGTGGCAAATCGCGGACCTCAAACTGCGTCCAATGCACCTCTACGGGCTGTGCTCGGACTTTCTTTGCAGCTTTTCGTTTAATCGGGTTTTTATTTTCAACTGTATTATTATTTGCCATTATTATCCTTTTAATTGCTTGAGTGTGAATCTGGTACCTGAAGTGGTTGACCATATCTTGGTGGCGAGTATCTGGGCTATGGTGCAATCGTTGGCGAAGGTGATTTCTTGGGCGCAGTCGCCGGTCCATTTGAGTAAGTTGTCTAAGTCGGGGGGCGATGAGTGAAATGCCCCTATAAGCTTTTTTGATCGTTTGGGAGCTTCAAAGTAATACTCGGCTATGAGTTGAAGCGGCCCGGTGAGTTGTGGGTTATTGCCGTGGCAATTGGTTATATAAATGCGAGCGTTGTTTTTCTCGAGTTTTTGGGAGTCGTATATGTGGCCGCGGGAATAGCGGGGTCGTTGGAGTGGGATCGGCTTACCGGGAATGGTATATACGATGGCTGTCGGGTATAAAAAGCTTTGTTGATATAACGGGTGATCGGAGGTTACATCAAACAATAACGGTTGCTTTACGGTTTTGGTCATACGATGCTCCAAAAAACGCCTTCTTTTTGAGCGAGCTTAACATTTATTTTGGGAGTCTGCTATACTGAAGTTGTATGTTTATAGTTCTAACTAACTTACACATATAGCATAAACCCCAAAGATAACGGTGATTTCTTTTGTGAGAGATTGTTTTGATCCGGAATCTGAGGGGTTTTTTGTTATCTAAATAAAGTTGCATATAATATGGCAATATGGCTTGACATACATAAGTATACATGTTACATTGTTATTAGTTAGAACATTAAACACACAAAGGAATAACCATGAAAAAATGGCATGAACTACATCGTGAAGCACTGCTTGAATTACAAAACGAAGTCATGATCGGAAACACTGTTCGTTTTTTAAAAACAAAAGAATGTATTCTGGAATTTGAGCCGGTATTGGTCCGATTAAATAAATATGCAAGTACGGAAGATTTAGTATGTCTGTATCGCGAAGATATTGATATGCCGCATCAAGGTCCTGTCGTATCCAAATATACGCGTTTAAAATGGGACGCATTCTTGCAAAGATTAGTCGTTGAGCGATCTGTAGAAATATCAAATGAAAATGATTGTGATGAAGATGCGTACGAGTATACACGTGAATTTGTGGTAACGCGCGATATCCTTAAAGATATGAGTGAGCGTCAGCTTCATGATATATTCCCGATGTGTGAAGTATTTATCAAAAAAGTAATCAAAGTTATTGAATCGGGGTTGGAGCATTCGATGAAGAATTACCCTGAGTTGTGGGTATAGATTAATTTTCCTTAAAAATGCCCTGAGACCACTAATTAATCTTAGTACTCGGGGCTTAATTATTAAAAGGCAATTATGGAATGGCGTAATTTAAAAAATAATTTTCCAATAACAGGCGATACGGTTGTCATACTTGTATCAGACGGAAAAAATGTGTATACAGCTTATGAAGACAAAGAGCAAATATGGTTTCATTGCGATCCGAGAGAAAACTATGATGCTATTCTTGATCGGTTAACGCATTGGGCTTATTTGACGGATATTCCGTTACCTGAAAACCATAATAAAGATAATATAAATGAACTGGATTAAAGTAAATTCAATCAATGAATTACCTCAAGATGAGGTGTTTATATCATTATACCGCGGGCAAATGTGTTTGACCCAATATGATGATGAAGAAGGCTTGTTTTATGTGAGTCGGCAGCCTGCCTATTATTTAGAATCTTTTTCGGTGCCCAAAGACCTTAATCATAAATTTGAATACTATTGCTTATTATCTTATCCGTATGAATTATAAAAGAAAGTGGAACACCGTCATAGGATCTGAATGCCTTGAGTGTCTCGCAGTCCTCAATGAATTAACTTTGGTTCTTAATAAAGTTGTTAAAGGCGTTCGCTATTACAAAAGCAGATGTAAAGAATGCCATATAAAGCGACGACGAAGCCAAATAAATGCTAACCCGAAGCTACATAAAAAATGGTTGGATTATATGAAAAAATATAATAAAACGCGAAGGTGCAGATGCCGCTGTCCAAAACAAGTGCGCATTATCCATAAAAAAGGTTTAAAATAAATAGCAAGGGAAACATGGAAGTATGTTGGAAAGACTGGGTCATGATTATTCAAATAATTTACATAGTATTTGCTGATCATGGTGCATGTTGGAGATGCCTTAAAAACAAATATTATAATAAAGAGAAGTAATGAAAAAGAAAATGACATTCTATATTGAGACCAATCTGGAGCATAATCTACAGATCTGGATTAATAAATACTTTGAGATTACGGGTAAGAAAATAACAAAAACGGAAGTGCTTAATATGCTTTTGACTGCATTATTGGAAACGGATAACCCTGAAAGAGATATACGGAACATGCAATGAAATTTGAACTAAACCTAAAAGAGATACCGGGTACAAAGCGGGTTGAATTTAACTGTATTCGTTGTGGTATACATAAAGAATCGTATCGAACTAAATCATCTGCGGGCCTTAAATACTGCACACGTAAATGCGCGGCAGCTGATCGCAATGAAGTAATCAACAATAAGCGTAAAGCTGAAGCCGATAAACTTGTAGCTCACAAAGTTATAGCAAAAACAAATAGTAAAGCGTTCTCACGGCATATGGCGGGCAATTGCATCGGTTGCAAGAAATCCTTTATTAGGTATGTCGCTCCCGGTGAAAAACCGCCTACATGGTGTTCAAAAAAATGCTATGATAATCGCAAGCATACAATCGCCGGTCGAGAATGGTTCTGCTTAAACTGTAAGAATCGTTTTATGCGTACTCACCATAAAGATGATCCGGTACCAAAATACTGCTCAGTCGCTTGTAAGAATAAGCATGTTACTAATACGGGTAAAATACTCAAGCAGAAGTTTTACCCCAATGAGCCGTTTTTAAACAAACGGGAATGCTTTATTATTGCCACAACGCTGGTGAATATCTGCATGGCTGCATACTTCTTGCTGTACGTGGGTAACGCTCGTGCTATGGATATTGAAAAACCGTTTATCGTCGAGCGTATTTGTCGTTCACCGGGCATATATAACATCGGCGCATTCACAACGTATGAAAAAGCTGCTGAAGTTATGGGCACCACATACGACGTTATCGAAAAGATCTCAATGATGAAAGTTGAAAACCAAAATCACATCGAGAACGTTGCTCATTATCAGTTCAACGCAAAGGAATTTGAACGTAGCCGAATGATTTTAACTTTTGAAATGCTACGGTTAGCTCAACGCAAACTTCAATTGTGGTTCGATTTTGAACGCGATTGATTAAATATCTTCTGTAAGTTCAAAGCCGTCTTGGAATTAACCGGGGCGGCTTTTTTTGCGTCCAATCGTGCGGCGGTTATTAAGATTATCTTTTGTATCTCTTCCCTAAGGGTGGTCATGCTTCTCTCCGAGTTAAAATTTGTGCAATCATACTACGACTCCATAAAGCCTGCAAGTTTATTCACAAAAAGCTTGACAGGATTTTGACATGGGAGTAAAATTGAATTCAGCGGGATTATAGATCTTAACTTTTTTATCACTTCGTTATATTTTTTTGTTTTGTTTTTCTCGTTAGAAGAAAAAAAAAAAAAAAATAAAAAAAGATCTAAGTAAATCTAGCTGAATTCACCCCCCATTCCATAATCAAACTTATGGCAAAAAGGGCCCTTTTGAGGCCCACTTACATTTTGAATTGAGGTATCGTTATTCTAGTTATTCTTTGCTTGATTTCCGCTGCTTCGGTTCTTCTTCAGGTTCTTTTTCAATGTTGTATTTCCATTCAAGGTCTCTCAAAAAATCGGACAGCTTATCATCATTTTTGGTCTTAGCTGAAAAAAATATGTTTCGTCTGTAGTCGAGCGTCATGAGTTCGATAAAACGATCGCCTTCGCGAATTTTGAGCATCTCCAGATCTGAAAATGCGTAGCCGTATCCGTATAAAACTTCTCGCATAACATGTATGAGTATTTCTGCGTTTGGAGATTTACGGGGTAACGTATGCCCTTTGATGTTGAGAAGCTTCTTCCCGAGGTGAAATAATTGATCGTCGTCCGAATAGGGGTTAATGCTGAGTGCGGCTTCAAAGCCGTATCCTAAGCGTGCGGATCCTGAGATGTCGGCCAACGTTAATCTATTCGAAACGCCTGCGGCTGATTTGCGGGCTTCGCAAATAATGATGGCGGGATCATCAATGTATATCTCTTGCAAAATCTGCATTTGGGCCATGAGCCATTTATCTGACTCAAGATCGGATTTTGATTTAATTTGGTCATAATCGATCGGCCATATCTGGAGATAATCTATGACTAAGATGCTACGGGAGCATCCTGAATCGGTTTTGACTTTGTTAACCAAGTTAATTACTTTTTTTGAGTCGATTACTTTACAGTTCTCTTTGCCAAGTATCACCAGACGGTTACCGAAAGATTCTATTGTTTTTATCGCGTTTTCAATTAAATGGGTCCTGGTATATTCTAATTCGGGGTCACACTTAAGATTCATTTCTTTAAATGTAAGCTCTGCTTCTGCACGCGCCATGCGCTCAGTTATTTTACCCTTTTCCATTTCCAAGCTAATGAATACCGCACATGTATCCGGATTGCTTCTTAAGGCATCGGTAATACACTGCCCTACAAAGACTGTTTTTCCGCAATTCGGGGCAGCGACTAAAGCTATCAGACCTCGAAGCCCGAACATATGGGTGTTTATTGATTCTACGAATCCGACATCAAGGCCAAGTATATCTTTGGTCCTAGTATCGGCAAGTCTAAGGCGTAGATTATCACACAAAGTCTCTATCGGATCATAAGTGAGCTCTTGATTATCAGAGTCATCCATCTTTGAAATGGCTTTATCTAACGAGACGTATTCAGTGATTTGATCGCCGTGATGCAACAATAAAGCGCTTTTCTTAGCTTTAAGATATTCAAGGGTATCGGATTTTTTAATTGAATCGAATGAGCCGTCCATTAACTGAACAACTATGCCGTACGGAGCGCATATTTTATCCGTTATTCCATGATGCTCCGGGCGCACATATGTAACGCCGGCATCATCCGTTGAAATATCCGCTTTGGCAATGCCCGCTTTTAATAATTTAGAATATATTTCTGCATTGCCGAAGAAAAATACTACTTTTTCTTGCGTATTAGTTGGAACAATGGTATTATTCATATATATCCTTAAGTGATTTAGGGGGTATAATAAATTTTCCTCAAGGCCACACACCTTGGGGATTTTTTCTTATGATATATATTTAGCTGTTTTTATCAAGAATATTCATCCCCTGAAATATCTCTTCATCTTCACATGATTCTCAGGCAAATCCAACCAATCAAGACAAATAATATACTCTCTTGCTTTAGCAGTGATCTTTTTTAAAAAGGCTTCTTTTATTTGAGTAGCTGATTTATCGGTAATTGTAGAAACAACGTTCCAAATTTCGTTAAGATTCTTTAAATTATTTTCGAGTTTATTAAACTTTAGCTCAATACGATCAAGCTCAAGCCTATAGTCTTCACGTGATTTAGAGCTTATAAAATAATCATCACATTTATGGCAAAACTTCAAACAACCTTTATCATCTTGGTAATCAACTAAATCTTCTTCATCATAAATAAGTATATCTTTTGAGACGGAGCCAAATCCTTTATCATCGTCACAGTCGTCATGGTCATACATTGATCTATCGCAAATATAACAACGCTTACTATCGATCATTTGTTTTCCTTTATTAGGTTATGAGTCCTACAATGCGACGCTAATTTTTTTCTAAAACCCTCACAATCATCAGCATCCCTATTTTTAAATATACAAGAATATCCGTGATCTTCTAATGATAGAATTGCATCTGTTGTTGTATCTTCCATTTGATCTTCAATTGTGCTAAAAAGAAGGCCGTAATCAATGGTGTCATCTGTTTTCGTAGTACCCATATATTCTTTAAAAAACATAAGGTCTTTAAGTCTTTTTATTGCATTTTCAAATAATACTTCTGGTTCTTTTCTCATAATTTTTCCTTAGTTTTATCTGTTTTCTTCAAGGCATTGTTAAAGACCTTATTAAATATATCTACACATTTTAATATGGCTTCAGGCGTTGTTTTTATATCTTCTGCTATCCATTGAAGTACAGGATCATCTTTAGAGCTCGTAATTGAATCGCGTAAAATTCTTGCTCCGTGCCTTGTTTCAAACATGATTTGTCCGTCATCAGATATAACTATCATTACTGTTGCTTTCATGGGTTTATCTCCATACACAAATCTTCTTCACCTATTAAGTGTCTTAACGATAAGAAATAGCATTCCCCCGTTACTTTATCAATAAGCTTTATCATCGGATCAAAAGATACATCATTAAGGGAAGCACTATCTGTTTCTTCACTATTTATGCCGTGAAAAAATGCTTCTATCAGCGTAATGCGATTACTTACTAAAGCAATCATCAAACGGCTGTCAAATATATCGTGTTTCTCTTGAAGCGCCGCCTCTATTTTTGGTAACAGTTCTTCAAATGTAAGTTTCTTTATCTGCATATTGTGCGCTTTCACGGGTTAATCTCCATCAACGCCTCTGCGGCTTCTATTGTTTTCTTCTTCAACCACGCTTCAAATTCCTTTGTAAACTCCTCGGGAAACTCCCACGCGGCTTCTACATCAGTCCATAAAAACATTGTATCTACGAGCATCTTAAGGTCCTCCTGAAGTTCACTCTGGTAATCCGTTTGATTCATACGTGCTCGATCTGTATAATATTCACTCTCCGTCATTATCTGATCCTTTTTTTTATTTCATCAACTATGAACTTTATATTGTCATTCATCTCGTTCAAAATTTTACCGCAGGCCACCAAGAACATTATTTGAATGCATACAATAAATGCAAGAAATACCATTTTTTCTGCGCCCACTTATTCATCCATACCCAAGTCTTTGGCGTACTTATCGTGAATCTTCTGTAGATATCCCCGTGCTTCTTCAACATTAGCACATGCATTCTCAGTCGCTCGATCTACACGAGCAACCTTTTTCATTTTTTCAATATGATGTTCTAACCATCCGATGTTTTTTCTTACCTTCTCAAGAAGCTCATACACTTTAAGCACCTGATATATCTTGGCGCATCTACAATTACATAAACATTTGTTATCCATGATTACTCCTTGAGCTTTTACCCATAAGATACCCCATGACCATACATGCCATAACGAACAAGTAATACATTAAATCCATGCTACTTCCCCAATGCAGCTAATCTTTTTTCCCGATATTCCATGCGATTTTTGATGTCTGCAAAATCAGGATCTGACTTCATATTCTCCGAACACTTTTTAGAACATGTCTGAAATGATTGTAATCCCGCGGGGGGCACATCCATCCCATTTGATAGCATGTCTTTCATACATTCCCCAAATACTGTGGGGCCTAAACAATAAGCGCAATCGTAATCAGTCATTTCTTCTCCTTAAAACGGTAAACCCATATCACCAAGCGGAAGCTCCCCCTGCCCTTCAGCAGTTGCCGACTTCATATGTTGATTTGCTTTCCCGAACGGCATAGGCGCCTGATCATCAGAAGCATCTTTTTTACCGCCCAAAAAGACAACCTTATCAGCATTAACGACGATCTTAGTCTTGGGTGTCCCGTCCTGAGCATTCCATTTTTCCTCGCGTAAAGTTCCTTGAACTAATGCATTGCTACCCTTTTTGAGGTATTGGCCGCACGCAGGAGCTTGAGCACCCCATACAGCTATATCCATAAAGATGGTCTCTTCCGTATCTTTAAACTTACGTGATACGGCTAATGCAAACTTACACACTTGTGTTGAACCGACATTTTTAAGCTCAGGGTCACGTGTTAAACGGCCCTCAAGTACGACTAAATTGAATGACATTTTTGTTCCTTTGTGTTATTGGTTTTTTTCTATTTACAAGCATCCGGTAAATCGGGTAATGCCACCCAGTGTGTAACCGGATAACGTCCATCGGATTCTATCTTCATTACCCAGCCTCGTCCTTGGCAATAAAGTGCCAGTTCTTTCCAATAAATGGACTCTGTATCTCCCGCAAAGGTATGACGCCTACATACTAATACGTAATCTTCATTTTGAGGCAATGCATCATTAACATCTATCCAATTATATTTAATATCAACTGTGTTCATGATTATTCAAATACTATTTGTGGTATATCTTCCAAACATTCATGCTCTTCATCATTTTGAGAATGATCTTCGCAGCAATTATCTCGATATTTCAGTTCAGTACAGCAAAATTGATAACGTGACTCAAGAAACTCATATACCGTTGTCTTTTTGAATGTTTTAAATCGTGTATGGCATGATAAGCATAAAGCATATGTACGCTTGGTGTTATAGTGCGTATCAAAGCCCTCAACTTCGTATGGTCTATCTGCTGCGACTATGCGATTGCCGCAATAGTTACATGTTAAAATATGGCCCATGATTATCCTTCGATGCGGCTATCTACATCTATTCTTACGGTATTATTTGCTCTCTCAATTTGAACTTGCTCCATTATCCAGTTAAGAACATCAAATAATACGTCTTCAGTCAATTTGTAATGATGTGATACATTAAACTTCTTAAGCATATCCGCATATATCTTGTTCGGATCTTTTGAATTAAGCCTGATTGTCTTCATAATATCATCTATTTTTTGATGATGCTTTTTGATATATTCACCGCGCCCTGATGCAGCTTCACCGTCATCATCTTCAGCAACAACACCAACAATAGAAGCATATGCATAGCGACGCATATACGTTATATACCCACCTATTTTTTGCGGATCATCATCAGGTCCCGGTATGAAATCTTCTTTTTTTTCATACTTACCCATCTTCTTCATTGGTTTTATCTCTATTTCTGATGATATCCATTGACCTGATGAATGCCCTAAAATTGTAACAAGCACCGCACCCCACTCTTCTTTAACGGGTGGCTGCGTTACGCACAAATTATTTTTTGTTAGCGCAGGCCGTGATACCGATACTACACTTTTTAAATCGGCAAACTTTGAACTAAAATGCGGATTCGTAGCATCTTTAATAGCTACGTCCATTTCAGCTTGCGCCTTCGATAATGCGCCGAATAACTCACCTAATTGATCTGATGATTTCATGCCGCCTCCTGCGTTTTATGAGCTTCTTCCAGTTCAATCCATCTTAATATCTTTAATCGCATCACCGTCGTATACCTTGAGGCAGTATCCTTTAAGAATCTACGTAAAGTAAACGGGGCAATCCCAATTTCATGCGCCACCTTTTCAATCGTAAGCGCTTCGCATTTCATCATTTTTTTATACACACAATCTCTTAAGTGAGCTGCATCAATATTAACTAATTCCGACATTGTTCTCCTTTGCACTCATATTCCGGGGAATTACACAAGCTGTATGTTATCAAGTAATTTCTCAAGATCTTCTTTTTTATATAAGCGATATTTATTTATTGGATTCCTGTATACCACTATTTTTTTAGCGCGCTCCCAGTTGCGTAATGTATTTAAACTAACACCCAGAATCTCGGCAGCTTCACCAATAGTTAAAAAATTTGTTATTTTTTCCATACGTGTCCTATTTATAGTATTTAATGCATAGAATAAGTATACCTTGCCAACCTATAATAGTCAATAACAATATTTAGTTGACATTGGCAATCTTTATGTTACATTGAGATCAGTTAGAACATTAAACACAAAGGAAAACAATGGAATACACAAACGACCTTGACCGTCTTAACACAAGACAAATCCAAATGCTCTATACAGCGGCAGGAGATTATTGGGAGATCTTGGATGAAGTATGCGCCTCGTACGGCGTGGAGAAATTATGGGAGCTTAAAGGAAGTGAGTTCGGGGACATATTAAATGAAGTAAAGGCGCTTGCAGCTACAGCGCCCTTACGGTTTAAAGATTTATAAGGAATAATCATGATAGTAGATTTGATCGTCGCTTATATAATTTTCTTTCTATTGGGGCCCCTTGCACTAGCCGGAATAATGTGGATCGGCATATTTATAATAGTTATCTGTTGGGCAATATATGATTGGATTCTAGCAACCTTAAGGGGGGAAAATTCAACTCCCCCCGTTTACGAAGACAGAGATGAAGTGTCCCCTCCCCCATCATATTACCAATAAATATTGTCGCGCTTATTTATTCTGTGATTTTGTACGCAATACATCATGAATTCTCTTAGCTGATTCATACATACCTGCCTTGTTGTCATTAGCTGCTGCACTTAAAAGTTTATAAAAATCACCACGAGCATTTGGATTCTTTAAAAGCAAGGGTAAGTATTTAGCCGGATATTTAAGTGTGTTTGCTACAAATTTGAGCGCATATCCGGCTGAACTTAATAAAGGCACCCTTGTATCGGAAGCTACATTTATCACTTTTTCTAAAGCTGTTCGTGATCGTAATGCTTGTTCAGTTGCACGCGCTCCAATAAGCCCATCAGTAACCGCAGGATCGATTCCACCGGCCCATTGTTGGTATGTTTTACGCAACATTTCGCGCATCTGCTGAAACTCAGCTGATACACCTAACTGTTCCGCATGTGAATATTGTTTGCCAAAAGCCTGATCAAGGTCAAATAGTTTTTTTGGATTTACATCTTGTCGAAGCCCACCTCTAAAAGCAGCAGATGCTTCTGATATATCGCCCACGTTTTTTTCAATTGCTCTTAATCTACCCGTTAAAAATCTATAGCCTTTCGACTCAGGGTCAACCGCTATAGCATCTCTTATCGGTTGTAAATCTTGCATTAAAGGTGATGCATCAATTTTAGCATTAGCATTGTTTTTAAGGAAACCTCTAAAAGATTCGTATCCTTTGTTTACAATACGATCAAAAAATCCCGGCTTAACTAAACCAGGGACAACGTACCCTAATAACGAGATCGTATTTCCTGCTATTTTTGACCCTGTTATTGCTTCAGTAAGTTGTCCCGCCCCTTCTGCAAGTCCGGCTATTTTTGACTGCCTTAATAAATTAGCCGCAGCTGAACCACCGCTTAATAAGGATGATACTGCTAATGCAGGGGCAACACTGCCCAAACGGCCAAACAGTGTTTCTAACGGATTCTTTGGATCAATTTGATTTTCAACTCCTAATGCTTTTGCAATAGGCCGAACAAAATCTTCTTTTATTGATGCGGCTGTTGGAGCTGAATAAGTTATAGGAGCATCAAGTTCTTTTTGCATTGAGCTTATTTTTTCTTGAGCTTGCTTATACTCTTCTGAGCCTTTATCCATGCCTTCAGCAGACTTCTTTAAACCTTCTATTTCCGATCGCACAATTGGCGCAAATATATTTTTTGCCAATGGAGCTGCTGCACTTTCAAGCAAGGACGGCAAACCCCCCAGTGACCCGATACTAGAAGCGGCATTAGATGCAAAGTTTCCTATTGAACCGGCAAGCGCACCTATTCCGTAACCCCAATCACGCCCTTTAGCGGCTTGCAGCGCTTCGCGCATTTCTTGCCTTTTTTCTGCCGGAATATTGGGGTCATTCATTTTCTGCATTAATATTTGTTCAGCAGGCGTAAAATCTTGTGTTTCGTTAACTTGACTGCTTAACTGCGACAAGCCGCCTTGTTGTTGTCCCATATTTTGTAACGCAGCAACCCCTGATGAACCCGATAATTCTTGAGCCAGTTGATTCACCTTTTGCTTTTCAGGACTAAGCCTAAATTGATTTGTCTTTGAAGACGTTATACCTGCTCTTTGCGCATATGAAGGATTTTCGGCATTCGTAAGCTTACCTACCACTTGGGACAAGTTCCCGGCTGCGTGAGCTTGTCTAAGCATATCAGGATCACCACCAAGATTTACTCCTTGCTCAAACAATGCTTGATCTTGCTGCTGCTTAGCTAATGATTTTAAACCTGTGAGATGCTGCTTCATTGCTAACGGTTGCAGCTTTTCAGGTAAATAAGCTATATCCGGCGAAAATCCCATTTGCTGCAACGAATTCGCATAGTTGCGTTTCTGCATCTGCTGTACTTTACCTTGGGCTAACGCTTCTAGTCCTGAGCCAAGTCCTGTGCCAAGCGTTTCCCAGATACTGCCTTCTTTAGGTAATATTATTGCCATGGTTTATCCTCGATAATAATTTGGATTATATGGACCCGGATTAGGGTTTTGCGGACTGAAGAAGTAATCAGAGGCATAAGATGCACCACTTGCAGGCAATGTTGCCCCTCCCGTCATTGCGGCTGCTCCTACATGACCAAGAGCTTTAGCTATATGAGGCAAAAGTGCTTCAATTCCTGAACTTTGACGTTGCTGATAAACATTCTCAAAAGTCGGCCGTAATCCCATACCTAATAAGTTTTGCATCATCTGCTGATTTTGCATCCCGTATTGTGATGCTCCTTGGGCAAGTTGACTCTCAAGATCCGATGCTGCTCTACCAAGCATACCTTGGAAAGCACCCGTTGAAGCAGCTCCCTTACCCATCATACCGAAACGCTCTGCGATGCCCGGTAAGGTATTCTCTTGTAAGTTCTGACGCGCTGATTGTGCAAACGGCTCAAACCCCTGGGTGGGATTTTGTAAGCCGCCCATAGCCATTTGTATAATTTGTTGTATAGCGCTCATCTGTTGCGGGTTATATATATCTTGTTGTGACCATTGGCCCGGTGCACCCCTAAAGAATGAGGCGCCTTGTCGTGGCTGTTGGGATCGTTGCTGTAAAGCCGATACGCCCGATAAGTTTTGTTGCGGCATCATCATGTTTGCCATATTTGTACTTCCCGATTAAACTTTTACACATGTGTTGATAATCATTAAAAATTATACTAACATCACGTAGTATAAAAGTTCAAACAAGAGAGAGATAATTGCCATGAAATGCACTTTAAACGGAAACGATATCTTCGATTTAAGCCAAACACAGCTTTCTATATTGAAACATACACTCCCCGCTGATTTGATAGAAGAGCACATCAAGGGCCTCATACATTATATTATCGGCCAAAAGCTACGTGAATCAGCAGGTAAATTATTTGAAGAGTGGAAGCCGAAACTTGCCAAAGAAGGCGTAACAAGCGTTCCCCTTATGGATATTGATCTTGCTCAAATGATCTTCGATCGCCCTGATTATGTTCCATTTTCAGCTCAAGAAGCACAGCCACAAGCCCAAGGCTTACCGTCAGAATCTAATTAGTCCAATAGCCCAATAGTCCTTTAGAATGGGTCCCCAAGGTAATCTCCGCATATTGAGATGCCGAAGGGACTTCTTCCCCAAAACGGGATATTTCAGCCGTCAATTGGCGGCGTTACCTCACGTGTAGCTCTAATAATTTTCCTGAGACGCTCAATGTTCTTACGATAGTCCGCCCGCGGCATATACTCCAGCCCCTTAAGACGCAAGGCGTTAAGCATATTTTCCAACAAATGACTATGAGATGTACAAAGAAAAACAATTTCTTCAATCTGGTCAGCTGTAATGTGCTCATCTTTTCCTGTGGGCTTCGGCTTAATATATACCTTAGTCGATCCTGAGGTGCTCGATGACAATTCCTTGTCCAGCAGATTCTTCATCTCGTTGACTAATCGTAAAAGTTCCGTGCATACATTCATCTTCGGGTACTCCGTCGGGTTTAACTCTACCGCATAAACGAGCGGTAACAATCTCTGTCATTAACTCTTCTACGGTGCAGTTGTTTTCAGCCGCATGCTCCTCAAGCGTTTTACAAACATCACTTGGGCAGCTTACCAGCACTAATATGCTGAACAGTATCGGATTCATACACACTCCTTAAATGCTCTATGAGCACGTCTAATATATACGTCTTCATGGATATCTTTTTAAGCGCCGCACGCCGTTTTATATCTGCGTGGAATCGGCTACTCACTTCTACAACTATACGTTTTTTCAATTTATTTCCCGAAAATAGCATGTACATTTTCTACGGTCAATGTAAAACAACTTTCGACATCATGCTACTGTTTCTTTGAATAATACACTCAATGTTTTCATGGAGAAACAAAATCATGGCAATAAGACAAAATTTCGTTCAGTATGTCTATGGGGTCGGCGATAACCTCATTCAGATCCCCCCACAACCGATCGTCGCTAATCGCGATCCGAGCACTGCTGATTTTGCTCAACCGGGTACTGTTTGGATCAACTCTACCGATGATACCATTTGGATGTTGGCAACCATTACCTCTAACTCCGCAAACTGGCAAACATCTCCTGCGTCAGGGGTCGGTATATTTACCTCAGTTCAAGTAACTACAGGTGACCTTGATGTTGACCAAGGTAATGCAAATATTACCCTCGGTGATCTAAATGTTCTTGCGGGCGCTACAACCTTAGCCGGTGCATTAACCGTTTCCGGTACAGCAACTTTCTTAGGTGACATAGATTTCTCAAGCGTTGCACTTATTGACTTCACTTCTACTCTTGATGCTGCACCAAGCATATTACTCGAAGCAAACGGTGGAACTTCTGAGCAAGTGAAATTGTACTCAAATCAAGGTACATCGGTATCAAGCATATACCTTCTTTCAGATGTCGGCGGACTCACCCTTAGGGCAACCGGATTGGCTTCAGCTGATGCGATTAACCTTGAGGCTCCCTTGGGTGGCATCGATATGGATGCTGCTTTACAGATCAATATTGCTTCATCTCGAAACACAGCTGATGCTATTGTTTTAAGTGCATCAGCGGGGGGTATCGATATACTTGCAGCAGGTGCAGCAGGTGAAGATATCGATATCGTGAACACAGCAGGTTCAGTTAATGTAACAGGCGGTGAAGCTGCGGCCGATGCTGTTGTTATTACAGCTTCAAATGCAGCAGGTGGAATATCAGTCGCAGCAGGTACAGGCGGTATTGCCGTAGCAGCTACTAACGGTGCTATTGCAGTAACTTCAGGCACAGGTGCTATTGATATTGGTGCAGACGCCGTAGCCCACACAATCACAGTAGGTAATAATACCGGTGCAACAGCTATTCGTCTTAACGGTGGAACAGCAGGTGCAGGCGGAATTAATATCGGCCAAACTGCAAACGCCGTACCGATTATCATCGGGAACGTAACGGGCGCTACAAGTGTAACCGTAAACTCAGGAACAGGCGGTATTGCATTAGCATCAACAGGTGCGGGTGACATCACAGCTAACTCATCTGATACATTGCTCTTAGATGCAGCAGGAGTATTAGAAATAAATAGCTCAGCAGGCGTTATCGGAATCGGTAATGATGCCGTAGCACAAAATATAAATATCGGTACAGGTGCCGCAGCTCGCGTTGTCACCATCGGTAACGTTACCGGCGCATCACAAGTTGTTTTGAACTCAGGAACAGCAGGTATAGCAATCAATACGACAGGTGCAGGCGATGTTGTTGTGACTTCGGCCGATACGGTTCTTATTGACGGTGCAGGTGTTGTTGAATTGAATTCATCAGCAGGTGCTATCTCTATCGGTAATGATGCAGTAGCTCAAGCAATCAATGTTGGTACCGGAGCCGCCGCAAGGACAATCACCGTAGGTAACGTAACGGGTGCAACAGCAGTAAACGTAAATTCCGGAACCGGAGGTATAAATCTCAGCTCAGCAGGTATATTCACCCTTGATGCTGTAGCTGATACACAAGCTTCTCCGAGCGCTACCTCTGTAATTGCTGCTAATGTCGGTGCTGCAACATTTACTGGCTTTACTACAGCTGCTGCCGGTATTCAGGACTTTACCATTACAAATAGTTTAGTAAGTACTTCATCTCAGATCTTATGTACGGTTTGCAATGAAGGCGCAAATGATGCCCAAATGCAGATAAGACGTATCACTAGAGCAGCAGGTTCATTTGTTGTAAAAACAGTTAACGCAGGTGCAGCAGCTCTTAACGGTAACGTAACTATTACATTCATGGTTCTAAATTAACGCTAGGCAACTACCTATCACGGTCCCGTATGCATGGTGTGTACGGGACTCTTAAAGGAGAACACCATGTCTAATTTTTCAACTCGTCTTCGGGTAGAAGCAGCCAGATCACTCGCATTCGGCAGTATTGCAGCCGGATATACGGCAGTCGGTACCCCGTTTGATCATCCGATAAGCATTTTATATTTCTTCAACAGCACGAATGAAACGGTATGGCTATCATTTGACGGGGTAGTTGACCATGTTCCATTGGCCTCAGGTAGCTTCTTGTTGCTTGATATAACTACCAACAAAGCAAATCAAATCGGTCTGTTTGCTGAAAAAGGTACACAGATGTACGTTAAGCGTTTATCGGGCGCACCGGCTTCAGGATCATTATATATCAGCAGCTTTTACGCCAAATCAGGCCAATAAGGAGTAACCATGTCACAAGCAGGAAAACTCTTTGACGGTACAATATTACCTGATATTGAGACACTTACCGGTAATGCCGGGGGAGCAGTCGGTCCTACAGGCGGAAATATAAATGTTGTCGGCGACGGCACAACAATTTCAATTACGGGTAATCCGGGAACGAGTACACTAACAGCTGCATTTATCGGATCAACTGATATCACAATAACCGGTGATACGGGCGGCGCTCAAACGGGTAATGCATTTACCTTTAACGGCGGTACAACGGGCCTGTCATTCGGCGGAGCAGCTGATGTATTTACTACTACTTTTGCGGGTATAACCGCAAACGGCGGTGCTGTATCATTGGGCACGGATAATGCGGGTAACGCTATAACGATTGGAACCGGAACAGTTGCGAGAAATATAAACATCGGACTTTCAGCAGCTCCTCATGTTATTAATATCGGCGTAAACAACGGGGCTTCTTCACTGGGGCTTAATGCGGGTACAGGGGATATGACACTTATCTCAGGTGATGCCATTACTCTTGACGCTGCGGGATTAGTTGAGCTTAACTCTACCGGTGCAGCAATTAATATCGGCAATGATGCCAATAATTTTGCCGTCAATGTAGGAACCGCAGGAGCTCGAGCTGTAACTGTCGGCAACACAACAGCGGGATCAAGTTTGGCGTTACGTTACGGCACGGCAGACTTTACCCTGGCAAGTGCTACGGGTACGGTAATGAGTGCGTTAGATACAGGTGAAATAATCTATCCGTTGCAACCGGCATTCTTAGCTGTCCCAAGCGCTACATTGACAGATGTTACAGGTGACGGCACTGCATATAACGTTGTATACGATACTGAAATATTTGATCAAAATAGTGATTTTTCATCTACAACATTTACTGCCCCGGTAACAGGTAGATATCAATTTAATTTTACAATTTCTCTTGGCGGCATTTTAGTTGCTAATTCAGTTTTATCGGCATCACTTATTACAAGCAACAGAAATTATACTTTCTTAAATATAAATCCCTTCCCGATAACAAACTCCGGTAATTATGCGGTTTCTTGTTCAGTTCTTGCCGATATGGATGCAGGAGATACATGCTTATCAAGAGTCAATTCATCCGGCGGTACAAAAGTAGTAGATGTGATTTCAGGTGGCACAACTGACCCAAGAACATGGTTTAGCGGATTTTTATCTTGTTAATATAAAGGAATAAAATGAAAATATCAGTAAACGACATTGAACTTTTTACACTTACACCTATACAAAAGCAGGTTATTGCAAACGATATCAATGTAGATCTGCTTGATGAAGATATGAAACGGCGACTACAATACATTCTTATGCACAAGTATGAACAATGTTTTAAGTGCCTTAAAGAAGAATGGGAGCCTAAATTAGCTAAGCGTATGGACGCTCTTCCGACTGATGCAGATAAGTTGGCTGAGCTTATCTTTGCTCAAGAAGATTATAAATGCCGTAAGCAACGAGAAGATGCATCCAAATTAGGAGCGTAATATGGCAATAAAAAATAGACCTACCCAACTCAACGGGATTAACCCCCTCGCGTATGTGGGGGTTAATCCGTATACACCTCCTGCGATGTACCAGTTACCTCGACCGCCAACGGTTCGGGATAATGCGGGCTTTCAGATCGGTGATTTTTGGATTAATGATACTAATAATGATCTGTGGTACTTGGCAAAGAAATCCAATCAGCCGCAATATCAAGATGCATTGTGGGTATTGCTAAATAACGGTGCTGATCTTGAGACGTTGACCGGGGATGTCGGAGGACCGGTTGGGCCGGATGCAAATCGTAATATCAATACACTAGGCACCGCAGGCGAGATATTGGTTACGGGAACTCCGGGAACAAATACACTTACTTGGTCTTTGGACGGCTCGGTCGCTCAAGAATTTCCGACCGATTCGGGTACGGCTATTCCTGCTGCGGGTATATTAAATATTATAGCTAATATAGCTACTACCAATTGTGGAGCAACCGTAGAATTTACCGGTGCGGGCAATACGGTTACTTTAAATGTCTCAGATGCAACATCAAATACATTAATCGGTCTTAATGCAGGAAATGCAGTATTTAATCATGCTTCTGCAACTTCAAATACCGGAGTCGGTGTCGGAGTTCTTCAGGCATTAACGACCGGAGATGAAAACTCTGCATTCGGAGCCCAATCTCTTAATGATTTAACCACCGGTGGAAATAATACGGCCGTAGGTAGCAACGTTCTTTCTGCAATCACCACAGGTTCACAAAATATCGGAATCGGCCGAAATTCGGGCACAAATTATACTACCGCTGAGAGTAATAATATTGTTATAAACGGACTTGGAAGAGTTGGCGAGAGCAATGTTATTCGTATAGGTAATGAATATACGGCAAGCTCAAATGACAATATTTTTGTAGGGCATCAATCCGGCATCTCAGCATTCACAGTAGCATCTGCTTTAGCTAACCTCGGAATCGGTTCAAATACACTTGAAGCTTTGACCACCGGTAATCAAAATGTTTGCGTCGGGAACGGAACGGGCGCAGCAATAACAACAGGGCTTGGAAACACACTCATAGGCGCTAATGCCGGCGATGCCATAACAACCGGAGATTCGAATACGGCGATGGGCCTTGTGGCACTTACCGCGATGACAACAGGTATTCACAATACAGCTATTGGTACCGGTGCTATGGGTACTTCTACATCCGGCGATCAAAACACTTCAATTGGCTATTATTCTTGCGACGGATTATTAACCGGTAGCAATAATGTAAGTATCGGTGCAGGAGCGGGAGATAACTGGGCAGGCGCAGAAAGTAATAATATTGCAATCGGCTTAAACGTATCTGTAGCTGCTGATAATAATACACTGCGTATCGGACAAGCAACCGGTGCGGCTGCCGGACAATTAAATAAAACATTCATCCACGGTATTCGCGGGATAACAACCGGAGTAAATGATGCTATTGCAGTTCTTGTTGACTCAGCAGGACAACTCGGCACCGTATCATCATCCATACGATACAAAGAAAACGTAATCGATATGGACGACTATAGCTCGGGGCTTCTTGAATTACGTCCGGTTACCTTTAACTATAAAGATCGTCCGGGTATAACTGAACCGGGTCTCATAGCTGAAGAAGTCGCTGAGATATTACCTGAGTTGGTAGTATATAAAGACGGTCAACCTGAAACGGTGAAGTACCATCTCTTGGTGAATTATTTAATTAACGAGCTTCAAAAGCTTGAAAAACGAGTAACTGAACTGGAGTCCAGATAATGGCCACAGGTTCACAATTCGGCGCTTTTGTTCCGACAACCGATGTTTTTGACGTATCCCAAGGAAATATCGACCCCACAAGCGATGAGGGTAAATTGTTTCTGGTAAGGTTACGCCAAAGCATGAATAACATGGCATTAGTTACAAACATCAAAGATTCAGGATATTATCTGCCTGCTGAGTTCGTCAACGGGCAGCTTTACTTTCCCAATCCGGATGTAACTATAACTAATCCGGGTGCCAAGAATGCAGTATATCGCCAAGTATATCGCATGGTTGTTAACTTCGGCGCATTGCCGAATGCTGCAACAAAATCGGTAGCTCATAATATTCCGAACATAAGCGCGGATTTTACATTCACACGTATGTACGGGGCTGCAAGTAACCCAACGGGGCTCTTGTATCAACCGATACCCAACTCGGATATAACATTAACTGCTGATGCGACAAACGTGAACGTAACAACGGTTGCGAATTTGACTGCGTATACACGCACCTATATTGTTTTGGAATACATCAAGGATTAACCCACGCGTGGGGAACTATGTCCCAAAAGCAATAGCTAAAGTAACACCCGCCGCTATCGCTGCCGTAACCACACCGGTTAATGCAGTTATGGCGGCGACTTTATTTTTTGAGCAGCGTTCACGTGCTTCAGACTGATAACGCATACGCGTTTCGTGTTCTTCTTCGAATGCTTCTTCCATCGCCTGTGATACTTTCTTATTAATGTACCGTTCAATCTCATGATTAACCACAGTCGACGATCTTTTAAGATCTATACTTTCTATGCTTGCAAGTTTTTGTCGCTTCCAAGACGATTGTAGTCGTCGTTGTAGATACGGCTTAATCTGATCACGGATTTTCTCTCCGTTTCCCTTGAAGTAGTAGTAGATCATCTCGTCGCAGATATCTCTATTTGGGGTACTCATTGATGCATCGCTCATCGGTGTAAGTTCGATCACAATGTCGTGTGGCCCCGAATCTTCGGAGGGCCATATTCTTAAAGACAATAACAACAGTAGTAATACCATAGTATCTCCTTATTGCATGCGATATGAGCACGGGTCAGCGTATATCACCATAGAATTAAGTACAAAATCAGCATCTGCTTTTAATACGTCACGCATTTGATCATGGTTTAATGTAATCTCAAATTGTAAGAATGTACCGAAACCGCTCGGATATATTGTATGCCACAGCATATCTTGCCATTGTTCCATCGGGGCATATATATTACTGTACGGATATGTAATGAGCATTGCATTATCTACACTAATATTGCCTGAGTTTGCGTAAGTGCTTACGGTAAGCTCCCCGTTTGCCACACTGTCAACCAGCAGATCTATTTTGTTTATGGCAAAGCTGTAACCTTTGTCGAGGTAAAAGTTATATTGCTTGGTAACAATCTGTATTTGAGATACACGTCTAAATGTAGCTCCGCCTGCATAAAGAGCGCCTGCATCAAACGGCGTATCGGCAGATATTTGGATTACAAATGTATCAGCAGTAACCGGGCGAACGCTAAATATCTTATCATTAACTGCAAGCGGGATGCTCGAATTTGGGTCATTAGTAGAGCGCGCATAATCAATTAATATGTAGTCTCCGTTTGATAGATTATGATTAACGGCAGTGACCGTCCCAAGCAGATTTGTTTCAGTTATATCGGTTATTGATATTGCGTGTGCGTTTGTAGATGTTTGTCGTGTTGCCGAATCCAATATAAATACAAAGCCCTGTTGATTGCCCGCTACTACGTTTCTTGCTAGGGCTATATTTGTACCCGCATCCCATGAGAAATCAGCATCTTCCCACGCAATGTCGGTTGCTCTCCAGGTAACTGATGTATCAAGTTGGTATTGCCCGAAAGCGGTAATACTGTCATCGTTAAATGCCCATGCACCGTTACGGTAGTTATATACAAATACGCGATTCGGATATGTTATACCGATATCCGAGCTGTCGTACGGAAATGCCCAATAGGTCATCTCTGCACTATAATCTCTAACACCGTATACACGGTCGGGTCCTTGGTTAACATTTTGTATATTAAACACCTCATCGGGTATTTTTTCATCAATACGATCAACGTTTGCACCGTTGCATGCATGAATACCGACATCGCCGATACCCAATAGCACTTTATCGAACGGAACAATTGAGAACGTTGATTCAGCGCCGAGCTCGATATTTATGGTCTGCCATACAAACGGTACAACTTGGTTTCCGGTATATACTAATTCCCACGTACTACGTTCAAAAAATACGATCAACCGATCTTTGAGTATTAAAGCGGTTTGTATTGCTTCAGAAGTCGGTGCATCAATATGGTCACCGCGTCCAAAATTAGTCGGCGGTTCATAAAATGCTTCTAACTGGAGCGGATTCCCGAACTGACAGAATCGTGCACGGTTACGGAATGACTGATTGCCGCCACCGACTTGCTCAACGGTGTTCAGCAAAACCAATCTATTCTGAAACGGAACAATAATCTTTGCCGTTCGTACAACATCACCTGTTGATGAATTGTATATCGGGCTAAAATTTGTCCACGTCGTGCCGTTAAAATATGCCATTTCATCAGCGGTATTAAAATTGGTAACAAAAAACGTCAAATCACTCGGCAATGCACCGCGATAATTTGCGCCCCAAAAGAACTGACTGTCTGTTCCCGTCCAAGAGTATGCGGCATCAAGACGCTCCCAACCTACACCGTTAAAGGTATACGAGAAGCGGGTATCAAAGCCGATGAGCTCTTCGTCGTTAACACTAGCGGTTTCTCTTGAAAGAAGTCCCATTACCGGCAATGCGGGGTAAAAATATACATCCGCGTTTGCTGCGGCACCCGTTATTATAATAGCACCTGTAGTTGTATCAAATGTAGCCGTAGCTGCTCCTGTTGATAATAAATTAGCGGGGTTTCCAAGTGCTGTAACGGTAAAAATTTGGCCTTCGACAGAAAAAAGTTGCCCGATTGCCGGTGTAACGATTGGAGTACCGGCATCAAGCGGCACTGTACCTGTAAAGTCTCCTGCACCGTTAGTACTTGCGGGGTTACCATATTCATTGTTTAATTTTACTCTGAAACGGGTATATAATTGCTGGACGTTACTATCAACAGTCCAATTCATAACACGAGCACCGAATCGTTTTCTTACACGGTCGCGAAAAACATAAGCATTTCGTAATGATTCAAATGCGTCTTCCGGCAACAAGAAAGGCTTTTTATCCTTAACGAGACCGGAATTAAACGGACCTATAAAAAAACGATCTGCCATGTTACACCTTTAAGCCGATAGCATAATATTTAACTGACCATTGATTTCCTGCAACGACAGCGGGGACTGATCCGCGCAATGCAAATGTGGCACCGGTTGCCGATTGACCCGTAAGCTGAACGAGCGGGGTAGCATTTTGGCCGTTCCAATCAGCGCAATATACGATAGTATACGTATTACCGCCGCCACCAAATGTTCGTGGATATGTTAAAGTTGCATTCGTATGACCCGGTCCGGTCGAAGAAACTGAACCCCATTGTATAAATAACCCTGAAGGCAAATAGGACCATCCTGATGCACCGTTACTTGTTGTAACTTTCGCTGTAAACGGCGTACCTGTTGTTGCAAGATCAGTATCTCGTTTAAGATATACTTCGCTTAAATTAGTTCCGGAAGCACTTACATCTTGAGCAACATACATCAACAAGTCGTCGCCAAGATTATTTACTGCGGGTTGCGGCAACGTTTGGCGAGGCATAGTTAGTAATTTATGTTTACCGGCCCCGGCTAAATCAAGATTCACGTGATTAAAATCAAATCCGGCATCTATTGCTTGGTTATTATTAAGCAAATCAAGCTGCGAATTGCGCAGTTTATTACCGGCCTGGGGTATATTCGGATTCCAAGGACACATAATTTTCTCCTAAAAGAGGACTATTATAAGTAACCGACATTGTTAAAACCACGTCCGCTCATCGGATTAGCTACATATATCGTCGCAGTTCGTTCATTAGTTTTTTGAACAATAGTTCTACGATGTATTAAGTTTTCCTGCTCTTTAAACATCGGCATAACTTGTTCAATAGATTCCATATCCATGCGATCTTCAAACACTTTAATTGCAGCGCCCCACGCTATGTATTGCCAGAACTCCTGGAGACCCGGTTCTTGAGCATCATTCAGCAACTCAGTCGGACGAATATACGCATCCATCTCAACACGATATGCCCGATCCGGCACCGGTCGGAAGACAAACTTAGTATCATAAAAAAGCATACTTACCGGAATACTTGGCTGATACGGCTTAACTTGCGCTTGGATAACCGCACCGGGGCCCGGTGCTACGGGGAAGGTAAAGCTATACACACCTGTTACATAGTTTATTACACCCGCAGGCAATGACGGCGTATCATTCGTAAATAACGTCCCCAGTGTATTACTACCCGTTTGAGGGACATCATACACCGTAAGCGGCGATAAATTTGAGTCTACCGATGTAAACGACACCTGATTTTGGAGCACAGGAGCACGAGCGCCTGTTTGCAATACACCCGAGTAATTGGTTATAATGCCGTTACCTGCGCCGATCTGTAATAAAGCTTCATTAAGCGGCCAAGCTGCATAAAATTCTGAGCGTGATTGCGAAAGGTATATGATTCTACCCGCAACAAATACAGGCGGATGAATAGTCAGGTACCGGTTCTTAAAATCTTCAAGTCCCGGTACTGAATCAGTCTCATACGTATCAACGAACGGTATAGTAAAGAAGGTAAGCGTAGTCTTAAAGAAAAAAAGGCGCAATTGCTCAGGAAAATCATAAAGGACGAAGGTATTGATATACTCCTCGAGCTGCGCTTCAGTCAACAACGAAGTGCTGGGGCTGCGCGTAATCTTACGCACCTTTTCTTTGATCTGTTGTAATGTAGCTGCCATATTCTTACCTTCTTATACCTATACGTTAATTGGACTCATACTCGATTGCGATGAACTCTTTATCAGAAAAGTCTGATTCATCTACAAAATCCAAGCTCTGGAAGCCGAAGCGACGCACTTTCTTTGTCGGTCCTTCTTCCACGGCGCCCGCATCATTCAACTTGCGTTCATGAACCGGATATGCTCCGTTCTTGTTAAGATGCTTTGCTACACCAAGCGGGATCTCATATATCACGCCGTCTTTAAGACGATACGTTTCAACACGTTCACCGGGATACTGCGAGTATACAAATTCAAGCTTACCGTTAGGTACTTCATAAAACCGAAAAATACCCTTTACTATTTTACTGTCACGCTTGCGCATCTCTTGTAGTCGCGCTGCCATGCGATCTTTTGAGCTTGATATCTCACCGCTCACAGACTCATCAGGCATCACCTCATTTAAATTCTTATGCAGTAACACTTCAACAGGTGCTTCAATCGGCTGCATAGAACGTGCACCCGGTACTTCAGTTGCTCTGTTTTTTGACATGCTTTTCCCTTTTAAGTAAAGAACGGGTTCAAGCTATTATGAACCGCGCCTTGTAATAATTCATTTATTGATCCGATAGCAACACATTGGCATGACTGATACTCAGGGACCGGCAATACAAACGGCTCAAACATACGGGTATCAATATTTAAATAAAAGCTAACACTATCTATCACTTCTATGGGTGCGTACTTTTGGGCAAGTTGTATCATACCGTGTTCAGGAGCAATGTGTATGCGTACATATTCACCCGAAATATAATCATGCGGCTCGGTGACCGTTATTACTGCACGAACGGCATTTGTAATATTGCTGATGACTTTTCGTGCGGGAACAAACAATGTATTTGCCATTTCGATCCTTCATACCAAAATAGGGCGGCTATTACACCGCCCACATAATTACTCAGTAGTTACCAAGTCTGATTTCTCTGCAACGTAATACATAACGTCAGCAGCATCACCACCCGGGAAGCCTACGCCTCCGCCAAGGATAATACCGACCGTCGCTTCATTACGCGTAGCATCATCAAGATATGTTTGATTACCGGCCGCAACTGAACCGAATGCCATACATTGCGCAGGTGTGTACGGCGAATCTGCCGCAGCAGGCCATGCAAACGCAGTGAATGAACTCGAATCAATATCAAGCGTGAAGGTATTATTAACTGTATCTACCGCTGTGATAGTCCCTTGTAGGTTATCAGCTTCAATCATGCCGTTTGCAGCACTAGGGATATACAAACGTACTTCTTCGCCGACAGCATACTCATGAACAGTCGTAGTAGTTACAACAGTTTCAGCTCCGACAGAAGCAATATCAGCAATAAATTTGCGTCGAGGCGCAAAGATATTGGTACCTGATACAATATTTCTATAGAAACCTGCACCGCCTACTGCACCCGGAGCATTAGCCAACGGCCAACGAACACGGAATGAAGTATTAGCAACAACGGTGTCAATATCAAACGGAATGCCGCAGATCGTTGGAGCTGCTGCGATACCGCTCAATATAACGGTGCTACCTGTAACAAGTCCCGCAGTTGAAGCAGTTGCAACAACCGGACGAACTGCATTAGTAGACGAAGTAGATGCCACCGGATTACTTACCACAGGAATGCTGGTGTCATACAGAGTGAAACCGCCTGCGGTCATGTTATCAAGCTCAAGAGCGTTTACCGCTGCTGTTTTGCTATAAACAAGACCTGTTCCTGCGGCCATGCCACGAACCCATGTGAATTCGCAACCTACACCGCCTGCCGCTGAAGCCGTAGTATAGTTATATACTTTAATGGAATCGACATCTGATCTAATTTGAAGATAGATGTCTTCACCTGTACCGGTAAAGGTACCTGATTGTATTGTAGGCATAGTCTCTCCTTATGAACCTAATGTGCAACGAAGGTTAATAACCCACAAATCATTCAAGATACGTGGCACTTCGGCCATCTTGTAACCCACTGTGCAGTTTAATGCAAGAGCGGTATCCAAGATCGGCGGTCTGTAAATAAAGCTTGCAGAGTATTGATCTTGCTCAATACATGCATACGCTTCTCTACCGACGCAGAACACGTTGTACACATCAGATCCGTTTACAGATGCATTCGGTGTAACCGAACCGATTGAAGACACCAAGAAACGTAAGTTTCCTGCTGCGCCCCACTCAGCTTCAAGCACTTGTTGAGACGGATATTGCGCTACGTTAATAAATCCCGCAACGTTATCAAGATCAGACATAATCTGAGTTGATGCTAATGCGAAATACGCACTACGAACCGGCGCTGTACCGAAACGATCCTGTCCTTCGATTCCGCCGAGGATTGTATACGCGTTATTATTAGCAAGCGTACGCACTACACGGTTGATATCAGGACGAGTAATTTCAGTTGGACTATCACCGTTCACACCGGACACGCAGTTAATGAAGGAAGCCGTAGCTGCCAACATGTTACGTGTCAATTCATCTTCGGTTTGACGCATTGCTACGCCAAGTCGTTGAGCGGCCTCATTAAGGACCGGATCTTGCGATTGCAATGTGCAATTATTCTGTTACTTTATTTGACCAAACATTTCTATTTGGCGGGGAGTCTTGTTATTCCTCCCTCTTACAGTCTCCTGTAAGTTCAGACTTTATCTTCAAAACTTTTTAAAATTTCGTCGAGCGTTAAGTCGTTGAGGATTTTTGATCTAGATTTTCCGCGATAACTATATAAGGATTTATAAAGAAGATACTCTTCTTTTCCATATATTGAATTAGGTCCTGACCTTGGCTTTTGCTCTCGAATTTTATAGAACTCGTATAATTTATCTATTCTATTTTTTTTCTCACCAAACATAAATGGGTATATTGCATTGCTCAAAATTAAAACATTAACTTTAGAGCAAACCGACATTTGCCATTTCCTTTTTCTTGAAATGTTGTCTTTTCCTACATATGGTTCAACTATTTGTTTTCTATATTTTAGGCCAAGCTTATCCCATATTTGCCTAACTTTTATCATAAGAATTTCATCAGTATTTACCACACCAATATTTGGAACAAAAGCAGGGTATATTTTTCCGGTTCTTTTAAGACTCTTTACGATTGATAAGCTTATCCAGCCTTCACCTTCTATAATTCCCGCTAACCATGCCAATTCTAAATCAAATCTTTCCTGCTGATTGTCCATTGTTTCATCTTTCTGATTT
>ERZ1292629.703-Hain-H43-01um-R1-703-length-36753-cov-12_pt1 | contig 36753 bp, 57 predicted proteins | sample MGYA00564399_ERZ1292629 | MGnify/ENA primary metagenome ERZ1292629 (study PRJEB36523, sample SAMEA6512636) | groundwater metagenome | collected 2019-01-08 | study: AquaDiva: Metagenomics assemblies of 32 groundwater samples
TTGAAGTGGACGCGTACGCATCGCTCGCAGAAAACGCCGGCCTCGGGCCGACGGTGATCTCGGCGGCGATGTTCGATGCCACGCACAGCAACCTGGGGTCTGGCGCGGCCATCACCGCGTCCGCGCTCGACGCCGATCGCGTGATCATGGCGCAACAGACGGACCCCTGGGGGAACGAGTACCTTGACCTCCGGCCGGCCGTCTTGTTGGTGCCCGTGGGACTGGGCGGATTGGCGCGCATCATCAATGCCTCACAGTACGACCCGGACACCGTCGCCAACAAGGCGCAAATGAAGCCGAATATCGTCAACGGGTTGTTCCGCGACATCGTCGACACGCCGCGGCTGACCGGCACGCGCCGGTATCTGTTCGCGGATCCCAGCATCGCGCCGGTGTTCGAGGTCGCGTTCCTCGAAGGCCAGGAGAGCCCGGTGCTCGAGACGCAGGACGGCTGGCGTACGGACGGCGCCGAGATGAAGGTGCGCTTTGACTACGGCGTCGCCGGCATCGACTACCGCGGCGCCGTGACAAATGCTGGGGTTTAGCGTGTGAGCGAGGCTCCTGGCTGATCGTCGGGAGCCTCGCCGTCTTCGTCGTTCACCGTCAGTGCTGATGGCCACGGGGGGCCAGGATCACCCCGCAGAAGGAGCAGACAGACATGGCAACCAACTATGTGCAGGCCGGCAAGGTGCTCGACTTCAGCGCGCCCTACGACCGGACGACGGGCCAGGGCTTTCAGGTCGGGTCGATCTTCGCGGTGGCGCTCGGGACCGCCCTGAGCACCGTCGCGATTCGCGGCCAGATCGACGGCGTCTGGACGCTCGCCAAGACGAGCGCGCAGGCGTGGACCGTCGGGCAGAAGCTCTTCTGGGACAACACCAACAAGCGGCTCGACAGCGACTCGACCGTGGGCATGTTGGTTGGTGTGGCGCAAGCCGTGGCGGCGAACCCGTCGAGCACCGGCAACGTGCGCCTGAATGGCGTGGCGCCGGCAACGGCCGAAGGCGCGCAGGGTGCCATCGTGGCGCTGACCGACAGCACGGGTCTGAGCGGGACCCACGACGATACCCTGGCGGCCACCGCCGCGCTCGTGACCCTCACAGACAGCACTGGCGATTCGGCCACGCACAACGACACGCTGGCGGATGGGTCCACGATCACGGCGGCGCTCACGGATTCGACGACAGGCGCCGCAGGCGACACGCTTGCGGCGGGCGCTGGGCACTACGTCTTGCCGTTCCAACTGGATCTCGCGGACATCGCCGACGGAGATCTCGTCACGGATTGGGTCATCGGTCACAAGTTCACGGTGATCGAATCCTGGTTCGTCGCCACAGAGCCTGTCACGACTGGCGCGAAGGCGACGACGCTGTCTCTGGACATCGGCGCCACGGTCATTACCAACAGTCAGATTGCACTGACATCAGCGAATTGCACACCGGTGGGCATTAAGGTGGCCAACGCCGGGGCACTCGCCCTGAACACGGGGGCCGCTACTGACACTCTGACCGTGAAGGCGGCATCCACCACGGCCTTTGCCGAAGGAAAAGGCGTACTCCTCGTGCATATCCAGAACATGGATACTGCCGATGCAGTGGCGTCGATCGCGGCCAAGGTGAACTTGCTGCGCACAGACAATCTGGTCCAGAACCAGAACGACAGCGACCTGGCGCAGAAGGCGATCGAAATCGTCACGCAACTCGCGGTGACCAACCAGAACATCAGCGACGTGGCGCAGAAGATCCTGGAGATCCGCACGGCGCTGATCGCGGCTGGCATCCTGACGGCGTAAGGCGATCGGGGAGATCGCCACATGGACCTCGGACCGTTGCGGACACTCGCGCTGAGCCTCAACCTCGGCGCGCATGGTGTGCCCGCAACGGTCACACGTCCCGCGCCTGACGATACCCCGGTCGTGACGACAGGCATCTGGATCACGACGCCGCTGGAGGACCCCCAACCGTACGGGATGGACTTCCAGCGGGCCGAACCCCGCCGCGTGATGGCGCTGCCGCGCAGCGCGCTGGCGAGCCTGCCACGGGAGACCGTGATCGTGGCAGCGGACACCATCGGGGGCGCCACAAAGACGTGGCGGGTGGACAGCCTCGACCGGACCGACGCCGATGTCGTTCGCGTCATTCTGGTGGCCGCGTAGCCCGACGCGCTTGTCACAGTAGGAGGGCTCAATGGCGTTCTCAGCCTCACGCGTCACAGTCGCCGACGTCGCGACCCTGATCATCCTCGCGGCGGGCCGTCGTCATGTGACGGTCCGTAACCGCGGCACCACCTCGGTCTTCATCGGCGCGGCAGCGGTCACCACCGCGACAGGGTATGAACTGGAAGCCGGAGACGCGGTCGGGCTGGAGCTGCGGGTCAACGAAGTCATTTACGGCATTGTCGCCAGCGGCACGGCGCGCGTGGATGTCGCGCAGAGTGACGCCGAACCCCTGCTGGGATGAGGGGCCACATGATGCGCCGATTCTGGACATGCGTCACGGCGGCGGTTTTGGTGGCGGCGTGCGCGCTGCCTGCCGCTGCCCAGCCTGGCATCGTGGTGACGCCAGCGCCCTACATCAGCGCGGCTGGTGTCGCCAAGGGTGGCATTGCTATCCCCGATTTCATCCGCCTCTCAACCGCCAACACGACCGCGCCTGCTGCTGGCGACTGCGATGCGGCAGCTGAGGTGGGTCGCCACTACTGGGACTCGACGAACGACAAGTATTATGTCTGCTCGGGCGCGAGCGGATGGATTCAAACGGGTGGTATCGGCGCCGTCTCCATGATCTATCCCGGTGCGGGCCTGCCCGTGTCCACGGGATCGGCCTGGGGCACCAGCCTGTCCTCGACCGCGCCTATCTTCACGGCCTCTGTCACAGCCGGTGCCATTGCCACCCAGAGCGTCGTGAAACTCCAGGGCACCACCGACGCGACCCCGTTCACCTTCACCATCGCTGCTCCTGACTTGTCGGCTGATCATGCGCTAACGCTGGCCAATGGCGATACGACGCTGGTGTCTGGAACGATGCTGTCGACCACGGGCACGGCCGCAGCCGTCGCATTCCCCGTCACGGTGCCCAACGGCGGCTTGCTCCAGACCACCACGACAGCGGGCCATACGTTCTCCCTCGCGGGTCACACCGGCGCGGCCTACGCGAATCTGCTCACCATCACGAACGCGGCGACGCCGACGATTGCGATTCCGGCGCTGACGAGCCCCCTGACGTTGTCTGGAAATGTCACGCAGGCGGCATGGACCACAACCGGTCCTGCGCTGAATATCGCTGCCGCCACCTTCACCGATAGCACCACAGCGGCGGCAGGGACGGTCGCCGTCCGCACAGCCAACTCGTTCGGCGCGCCCACGTTCGCTTCGACGAACGCGATCACGGTCACTGACGCCTTCACCTTGTATGTGCCGGAGCCTGTCGCTGGGAACAACACCACGATCGCACGGGTGAGCTCGGCGTACTTTGGGGGCAACGTCGGGATTAAGACGATTTCACCGACGGCAACCTTAGATACTACGGGAAGTGCGAATTTATATACAGCAAAGTTTGGGAATAGCGCGGCAGCAGGAACTTCGTTTGGTGTATCGATTACAGCAGGCGGAAATTCATCCGATTATGCACTGAGAATAAGAACAGGAGATAGTTTAACCGATTATTTCACAGTTAGAGGTGATGGCAACCTCGGCGTCGCCACCATCATCCCCCGCTACAAGAACACCACCATCGGCGTGCTCTCCAGCCTCCTGTCTGACGACGGCACGAACTACGAAGGGCTGACCATCACGCCCACGGCAGGCAATGTCACCTTTGCTGCTGTCACAGCGGGCACCGGCACGGACAACGTGAACCTCGTGCTGACACCAAGTGGGACGGGCACCACGATTGTGTCTACAGGGTTGCATGTGGGCGGGACTGGCGCGGTAGCCGATAACAATCTGGCGGTGGATGGCACTCTTGCCGTGTCGGGCGCCGGGCCACACGCAATTGGGGGAGCTGGAGCTGAGTTTGCCAGTAAGGTAGAAATTGTTGGTAACTTCACTCCTGCATCTGTTGATACAACATATGGATTAAATGTTCACCCGACACTGTTTGTGTCGGCCAACAGAACGGGTGCAATTGCATATGTCAGCGGGGCGTTGAACGAGGCCACAAGTGGAACACATACACGTCTTGCTGGGTTACTTGTTTCTGCGCCTACTGTTGATGCTAATGCCGCTATTGTTACCGATGCTGTCACGGTCTACATCGGCGCTGCTCCTACCGCTACCGTCACCGGAGCGAACTATGCTCTTTGGTCTGCTGCCGGTCTCAATCGATTCGGCGGCGCCGTGACACTTGATTCTGGCATCACTGGCGGCTGCACGGGCACGCCAACGGTGGCTACGTCTGGAGTGGCGACGACGTGCACGGGGCCTGAATATTCACCCGAGGCGTTGATGGCCGAGATTCAGGCACTTAAACAGCAGGTGGCCGCACTTCAGACGGGCGTGCGATGAATCTGGCCCTGTTGCCGCTGATCGTGATGCTGGCTCTGGAGCCACGGGCTGAGTTGCCCTGGCCTCCTGCTGAGACCGTGGCGCAGCACGCTACGCACATCGGGATCACGATTGGCGCGGTGTTGGGCGTAGCAGACATCAGCCGGACGATGTTCGAGTTGGGCGCCAAGCGGGCCTACGAACGCAACCCACTCTTGGCCCCGGTGCAGGATCAGCCCGAACTGTTCGCCGTCGTAAAGTCCAGCGCTGATGCCGCTGTGGTCTGGTATCTGCTGGCGAGGCGCGAGACGCGTCCGAAGACGACTCTCGTGGCGACCTGGCTCTGGGTGGGGATGAGGACAGCCGTCGTGTGGCACAACTATCGGACGGTGGTGGCGGCGAGGGGACGATGAACATTGCGGTCGACCACGCCGACGACGTGATCGCGGACCTCAGCGGCTATCCCAGCAAGCTGAGCAAGGCGGCCGTCCGGTCGCTCAACCGCGCGCTGGTGGCGGGTCGTACCGAGATGGCGCGGGCGATCGCGAGCGATGCCGGCATCGGCGTGCGCGACGTGACGAAGGCGATGTCGCAGCGGAAGGCGACGCTTGAACGGGCGGAGGCGGCGTTCGGCGCGACGCTTAGGCGGATCGAGTTGATCCACTTCAAGGCGCGTGGGCCGGAGCCGTCGCGTGGCAAAGGGCGCGGGGTGAGCTACCGCGGGGCCGGGGGCAAGGGTCGTATTCCGAACGCCTTCATCGCTACCATGCAGAGCGGGCATCGGGGCGTGTTCAAAGCGAATCCCGACCGCTACATGCGGCAGCAGAAGCCGACCTGGAAGAAGAAGCGCCACGCGATCGTGGAACTGTTCGGCCCGTCGCTTGGTCAGGTGTTCAGAAAATATCAAGTACGCGGGCTGGAACGGACCCAGGAAGCGTTTCACACCGCGTTCGCGCACGAGTTGGAGCGGTTGGAGTCAGGGCAGGAGTCCGTCAGTGAGTGATCCTATCGAGTACACCATCGTGCGCCATCTCCAGGCGGCGCTCGGGGCCATGACGGTGGCTGGGGGGTACCACTATGCGGTGGCGGCTGTCGTGGTGAAGCTCGATCCCAATCACGACGTCGAGGCGCTCGTGCCCCCAGATGGCCCGCGGCCGTTCGTGCTGATTCAGTTGGCGCCGGAACGGTGGGCGTATCAGAAGGCGAACCGGATCGAGCTGGGGCTGGCGGTGCTAATTCACTGGGTAGGCGAGGCGACGCTGACGGCCGATGAGAGCCGGATGCTGACCTATTTCCGTGGGTGCGCCGACGTGGAGCGGGCGATCGCCGTTGACATCAGCCGCGGCGGGCTCGCGGTCGACACGAAGATCACGAAGCGCACGTGCGATGAATCGCCAGGCAATACGGGCGCTCGGGTGTGGGCGATTCTCGACGTCGAGATCCCGCTGTATCGGACCTACGGTGCGCCGGACGGAGTATGACCATGCGACAGATGCGATGCCGAGTCGGTGGTGTGAGGATTCAGGCTTCGGACTACGGGCTAAATCTCACCCCTGGCCTGGTCGTGGATCTCGATGAGCGGCTGCCGGCTGGCGGCACTTTGGCTGAGGTGGTTCGAGCGGAGTGGTTCGAGCCGATGCCGGCTGATGTGACAGATGAGACGCCACGCCGACGGCGGGCGCCAGTGACAGACGCGAACATTCAGCCGGCGAGTCCGGCCGTGGAGGAGAGCGATGGCTGAGACCTTACTGCCGGGACGGATCGGGCAATTGTACGGCGCGGCAGAGTCGTCCTACGGGACGCCTCCCACACTCCTGGCGACGCACGCGTGCCGGCACCTGAACTTCAAGCCGAGCTTCAACCCGTTCAATCGGGTGAACAGCCCCGCAAAGAAGCAGAGCCCGGGCACGGTGGCGCGGTTCGACCGGCGATCGTCGGCCGGGGCCAGCGTGGAGGCTTTGTGGCAGCCGAGCGGCACGCTCAACACGCTCTCGGAAGCCGATGTCGTGCTGGCGCATGTGCTCGCGACGCCGGCGAATATTACGCTCGCGACGACCGTGTCCGCCACGCCGGCGCCGACGACAACCGGAGCATCTGTCGCCAGCGCGACGGGATTGGTGATCGGACAGGGCATCGGGATCGTGGTGGCCGGCGTGAAGTATGTGCGATGGCTGACCAACGTCGCCACGCTCGCGCTGACGTGGGCGCCGGCGTTGCCGAGCGCACCCGTCTCAGGTGCAGCCGTGACGGGGGCCTGCACCTACAAGCCCGCGTCCACGATCGCGTCGTCGTTGTGCTGGGCGCACTACCCGACGACCGACACGGTGCTGAGCAAGATCATTAAGGGTTTCGTCGCCGAGAAGCTGGGCTTCGCGTTCGCGCAGAATGATGAGCCGCGCCTGACTGTGACCGGCAAGGCGAAAACGCAGACGGTCGCACCCGCGAAGCCGGCCGCCTTCACCACGGTCGGGGCGCAGAACCCGCCGTCGGGCCTGACGGGCGAGCTGTACGTCGGCGATGCCGCCTACAAGTTCATCAAGCTGGACGCGGAGATCGACACCGGCGTGGTGCTGCGCGACAACACGTTTGGCTTCTCTTCGCCCGAGAGCATCCTCATGACGGGCCGGCGCATGGTGACGCTCGGCATTGATGCGCTCCGGGGCGACGAAGCGGTCATCTACGACCCGGCCGAGGCGGGAACGATGCTGGCGATCGCGATGCAGTGTGGATTCACGGCGGGCAACATCATCGCCATTCGCTGGCCGATCGTGGATTTCACGGTCCCTGACGAGGACGACCCCGACGAGGTGCCGACGTGGCCGTTCAAGGGCGTCGCCAAGGAATCGGCAGACGGGGCCAACGACGAAATATCTGTGGTCCTCGCATGAAACCTCTTGAGTTCGCACGCGCCGCGTAGGCGCACGGCCTGACGGGACTGGCAGGCCACGGATCGTCCGGTCTCTCTTCTCGCCCGGCGTCACGCACCGCGTGCGGGTCTTCGCGTTCAGGCGACCGACTCGCGGGCTTCACCCTGCGGGCGCATCGATCAGGCTGTCGCGCGTCTGCGTGGTGCTCACCTCCGAGCGTCGCGCGTGGACGCGCACCACGAAAAGGATCGATGCGATGTTGAATCTCTCCAGTTACCACGACGCGACCATCACCCTGGACGGTCAGTCGGTGACCTTCCTCATCCACAGGCTTTCATTCGGTGAAGCCGAAGCCTACCGCAAGCAGCTGCGCTGGTTCCTCAGGGCGCGCCACCTCACGCCTCCCGCCGATGCCACACCAGAACAGGTGGACGTGTTCAACGATGACCTCAGCGCCAAACTGAGTGAGTTTGCGCGGACGTCGATCGAGACCTGCGTGTCGGTGAAGCCGGGCCAGGTGGCGATCGACGGTGTTGAGATCACGACCGGCCTCGACATCGTGCGGGTGTTTGGTGGGAGCCCGACGTTCGTGCTGGCCACATTGATCGCCATCGGGGCGAAGAACGAGGCGAGCGCCCAGGAAAAAAAAGCCTGGTGGTCGCTCTCCGGTTCGGACGATTCCTCCGACGCGCCCGCCGCGAGCGGCCCGGCAGCGGATGGGCCATCACCGGAGGGGACTGCGGGACGTGCCGAGCCGGCGGGTATGACCGGCAACGAGGCTGCGATGGTGGAGATGGACGCACTGTCGTCTGGGCAGACGGCGACCTTGAGCTGACGTCATGCCCGGTGCGCGCGATGCAGGATCCCGTCGTGGTCGAGATCCTATCCTGGTTCGACATGACGCACGAGCTGGTCATGACGGGCTTCGCGGCCTACTGGCGGCTGGCGTGGCTGCCCGGGCCGGGCAGTGTGGGCGAGCAGGACGCGTGGTTGTTGGATGGCCTGACGGCGGCACGGGCGGCACACCAGGCGGCGTTGCTGGCGGAGATGCACGAACAGCGTGGCCACCAGGGGCTGCGCAGTTGGCGGGATCGGATTCAACGGGAGCGGGGATGAGACAGACCGATGGCTGACGACAACACCGTAGAAATACGCATCACCGCCAAAAATCTCACCGAGGCTGAGTTCGCGAAAGCGCGCGCCGCCGTGGTGGGACTATCGGGCGACGTTACGAAAGCAGATGAGTATGTGAAAATCTTTTCCGGTGATGCCACAAAGGGCATGCACGGGCTCGGGATGGGCATCAAAGAAACCGCCGCCGCGATGGTGGCAGCCGTGGAACGGATGGGAGGAGCCAGCAAGCTGACCGCGAGTGATCAGGCGACGGTGAATAAGACCGTGACGGAAGCGCTGGCTAAGTATCGAGCGCTTGGCCAGCAGGCTCCACCAGCCATGCTCGCGATCGCCGCAGCGACGAAGGCGACGAGTGCGCCCATAGCAGCCATGCACGGAGCGCTCACCAAGGCGGATGAATTCGTGAAGATTTTCTCCGGTGATGCCACGAAGGGCATGCACGGGCTGGGGACAGGCATCAAGGAGACGGCCGCCGCCATGACGGAGGCGACACAGCGCATGGGGGGCGCGAGTAAACTCACCGCAGCCGATCAAGCCACGGTCAACAAAACCGTCACGGAAGCGATCGCGAAGTATCGGGCGATGGGCCAGCAGGTGCCGCCCCATCTTCAGGCGATCGCCAATCAAACCAAGCGGGTCGGCGTGGCCTCCGATGGGCTCCTCGGTAAACTGCAGGGCATGGCCGGCACGCTGGGCCTCGCGTTTGGGGGCGCGGCGGTGATCGCTAGCGCCAAGCGACTGATCGAGCATGTGGTCGATACGGCCAGCGCCATCGATGACGCTAGCAAGAAACTCGGCGTGTCGGCAGAGAAGTTCCAAGGCTGGACCGAAGCGGCCAAACTCAGCGGCGGCACGGCGGAGGATGTGTCCACCGCCGTCGCCTTCATGAATAAAACACTGGACGGCGGCGACAAGAGCACCGTCGACGCGCTGAAGAAAGCGGGCCTGGAGTTCCACGCGATCCGCGCCATGAAACCCGAGGACGCCTTCGATGCTATCGCCACGGCGATCATGAAAATCCCGGACCCCATGGTGCAAGCGAAGGTGGCCTTTGAATTGTTCGGGCGAGGCTCAAAAGACCTCTTACCCGCCATCAAGGACGACATCGTGAAGGTCGGCGACGCCGCCGACAAGATGAGCGATCAGACGATCGCCTCGTTGGACGCGGCGGGAGACGCCTGGGAAAAACTCAAGACGAGGATCACAAGCGTGGCTGGCTCGATGGTGGGCGGGATCGCATTAGGCGCGGCGGCGAGTTGGCGCGATTTAGCCACCGTGCTCGCTGGGCCGGTTGTCTCGGGTATGGAGGCTTACACGCAAGCCGTGGGCCGCCTGATGCACGATGCGTCAACGCTGAAACAGTTCCAAAAAGACAATATCGAGATGTTCGCGGCGATGGGCAAGTCGCACGCGGTGATCGCGCAGTTGGTCGGGGCGTCGACGGGACAAGTCGCGGCCTACCTGAAAGTAGAGCAGCAGGTGGCGCCGGAGGTTCACAAGTCCAAGGATGAGTTAGACGCCGAAGCGGCGGCGCTAAAGAAGGCCGAAGCCGCGGCCGAGAAGGCGCGGGAAGCCCTGGCCAAGCTCTGGCAGGGACAACAGTGGTTGCTCTCACAGTTGGGATCGTTACAGCCCGCCATTGCTGGCGTCACGGGCGAATTCAAGCGCTACGAGGACCGCATCAACGACCTCGACTCAACGACGATTGACTTCGGCTTGGTGACGTTGCCGGGCGTGGTGGAAGAAACCGGGAATGTTGCGGCCGGACTGCAGAAGGGGGAGCCGTTCTGGAAGGAGTACGAGGCCGCGATCCGTAAAGTGGCTGACGTGTTCGGCACGCTCTCGCGCGCGGCCGAGATGGCCGGGCATAAGACGATAGCGTCGGTGCTGAGTATCGGACAGGGCATCGCGCAGGGCTTCGCGTCTGGTGGCGCCTGGGGCGCGGCGATCGCCGGGATCGGCGGCGTGTTCAGCGCGTTCGGCGACAAGCTGTTCAAGACCGAGGGTCGCAAGGTCAACGATCTGCGAGATGAGTTTCTCGCCTTACATGGCGGGTACGCGGCGCTGCATGCCGAGATGATCGCGGCCGGTAAGGAGTCTGCCTTCTACGCGGTCTGGAACGCGAAGAACCTGAAGGACTGGGAGGCTGGCGTCAAGGCTGTCGAGGCCGCGATCGCAGGACAGAACGCGAAGCTCGAGCAACAGCTCAAACTGCAAGGCGACATCGCCGATGCCGAAGCGCAGATCGCGGACCTCGAAAAGCAACTCGTGCCGACATGGGCGCAAGTCTCGGCGGCCGTCGACAAGTACCAGCTCAGCGTCGACGGCGCCGGGCAGAAGATTCAGGGGCTCAAGACGACGGCCGTTGCGACGGAGATCCTGAACGACTTCGAGATGCTCGAGCGGGCCGGATGGGACATCAACGGCATGCTCGACGGCATGCAGGAGGAATTTTCCGCCCTCGCCGTCGAGAGCCTGAAGTACGGCGTCGAGCTGCCGGAGAACCTGAAGCCTGGGATGACCTCGCTCTTCGAGCAGGGCAAGTTGGTTGACGAGAATGGCGAGAAATTCAAGGACCTCTCCGGGTTGAAGTGGGGCGCGCCGGTGAAGACCGAGGGCGACATCATCAAGGATGCGATCCTCACGCTCGTGGATAAGCTGAATGACTTCATCGACAAGCTGGCGTCGCTCACCGGTGTGGCCGACGACGTGGCCGCGGGCGTCAACCGCGCGCTCGGCGGGATCCGCGATCGGAACGTGAAGATCGGGTATGTGCTGGAAGGCGAACCGGACCCGACCGGCGGCGGGCGCTACGACTCCATGCCTGGGTACGCCCGAGGCGCACTGATCAGCGTGCCGCACGTGGCCCGCGTGGGCGAAGGGGGCCAGCCGGAGTTGATCGGCCCCGTGGACTTCATGGCGGCGGCGCTGGCCGGGGCGTGGCAATCGCTGGGCGGGCGCAGCGGCGGCGGCTCAGCGCGGATCGTCGTGGAGAATCATGTCCATCTGGATGGCCGCGAAGTCACGCGCGGGATCGCGCCGTACCTGCCGGCGGAAGTCGAGCGGTACGTGCCGTCGCGGAGGTGATGGGCGATGGCGCTCACGATTACCATCGGCGGCACCACGACGGTCATTGACGAGGGCTCGCTCTCGATCGTGACGGTGGCCAATGGGATTGACCGCATGACCTGTACCGTGACCTCTATTGACGGATCAATTCGTCCCGCGATGGACGCAGCCGTCGTGGTGTCGCTGGACGGGACGGTCATCTTTGGCGGCTTGCTTGACAAGCCGACCGAGCGCGGCTTCGACGGCCTGGGACTCACACCGATCACGACCGAGGTGGACGCGCTCGACTATAACGCGCTGACCGAGCGACGGGTGGTGTCGGCGACCATCCCAGCCGGCACGCTCAAGGCAGCCCTGGTCTTTCTCACGACCTATCTCTCGTCCTATGGGGTCACCCTCGATGCGGCGCAAGTCAACGGCCCGTCGCTGCCGGAACTGGTGTTCGAGGACGTCGCGCTGACCGACGTGTTCGCACGGATCGAGGGGCTGTGCGTGTCGTCGGGCGTGGCCTACGTGCGGAACATTTCCTATACGAAGGTGCTCGGTATGTATTTGGTCGGCACCGTGTCGGCGCCATGGAATATTGCCGATGGAGACGGGCACATCGACGGCGACCTCTCTCTCACCCCTAGCCGCGAGGGCTACGCGAATCGGGTCTTGACGAAATTCATGGAAGCGGCCCGCACCGCGTACGCCTTTCTCGCCGCGAGCGGGAACTTTTCACACGCGGAAACGGTGACCGTGGGCGGACAGACCTACACGTTCCAGACCGTCTTAACCGACGTGAATGGATACGTACTGATCGGCGCGACCGCGGCGGCCAGCCTCAACAACCTCATTGCGGCGATCACGCTCGGTGCCGGTGCCGGCACACTATACGCAAGCTCGACCACGCTGAATGGATCTGTGACCGCGTACGTGCAGACGGCGACCCTAATGAAGGCGCTGGCCCTGGCGGTGGGGGCATCTGGAAACGCCATCACGTGCACGCACACCTGCGTACTGGCGGACTGGGTCGGCGAGGGCAGCATTCCACGGGTAACGCTCGGCTATGGCGCGGACGCGGCGCTGAGCAATCGGACACAGTCCCCAGCAGTCAGCGCGGAACCCACGGCGGAGCAGACGGCGCACGGGCTCCGAGAGGTGGTCGTATCGGCGCCGGACTGCTACACGCTGGCCGCGGCGCAAGCGGTCGGCGATGCCGAACTGGTGCGCCGCGTGGCCGCTACGGCGCGGATCGCGCAATATGCCACCTATGACGATGGTCTGCGGAAGGGCCAGACACAGACGATCACCAAGCCGACTCGCCACATCAACGCGAGCTTCGTGATCACGGACGTGCGCGCGCGGGATCGGTTCTCGAAAATCTACTACGAGATCAGGGCGGTCGAGGGCATGACTCCGCAGGGATCCTTCCGCGATACCTACCAGCAGTGGTCGGGATCGGCCAGCGCAGGAGGCACGCTGATCAGCGGCGCCGTGGCGCCCGTGACCGTGCTGCCGGTGCCGCATTATCTGGGCGGCACGATGCAGGCGTCGCTACCGGTGGGCACGACCTACACGCGCGTGCTGGACGGGGGCACGACCCCGTTTATCGCGCGCGGGACCTTCACGGGCATTGTGCGGGCGACGGTCAAAGCGCGCGCGGCCGCCGTGGGTGTCCAGCCCTGTCTGCGCTGCGTCACGGACTATCCGGCGGCGGGATCGGAACAGACCGGCGCATCCGTGGTGACTGGCGCCGGTGTGGAAGTCGAGCAAACCTTTCCGGTCAGCATCGTCACCGGCAAGCGATACGAGCTGTACTTTAAGACAAACACGGCTGGCGCGTCTGGGTACGCGGCTGGCCAGTTAGAGACGTCGTAGGAGCGACCTGATGAGCAGAATGGTACACACCGCATCGTGGCGGCAGATCGGGCCGTGGCGCGCTGGCGTGAGTGTGGGGCTGGCCATCCTCGCGCTCCTGTGCGCGGGGGCCAAAGTGTCCGCACAAGAGGTCGACGCCAGCAAGATCTATCTCACGACGTGCCTCCTCCTGCCTGGCTCGGGCTCGCCAGAAGGCGCGGTCTCGGCGCCGGTGTGCTCCACGTACTGGCGCACCGATACGGGCGACATGTACCGCAAAACGTCTGGCACCGGCAATACCGGCTGGACGGTTGTCGGCAGCGGATTCACGCCCGCCCCGCTCACCAAGGCCGATGATACCAACGTGACCCTCACACTCGGCGGCACGCCGGCCACGGCCCTCTTGCAAGCGGCTAGTCTCACGGCTGGGTGGACGGGCACGCTCGCGGTCGCCCGTGGTGGCACGGGCGCGGGCACGCTGACTGGGTATGTGTACGGCGCTGGCACGGGCGCCATGACGGCGGCGACCACCGTCCCTGCGGCGTCGATGGCGGCTGGCACCTTCGGCGCAGGGACGTGGGACTTCACCGGGACGGTGGCGGCGACAGGAGGCGTAGCGGGGTCGCTCGTGCCGGCCGCGACCGATACCTACAACCTGGGGTCGTATAGCAAGCTCTGGAGCCAGGGCTACCTCAGTAAATTGAACGCCATTTTATTTGCGTTGAACACGCAGACCGTGTTTGCTGGCTACTCGACCGTCGGCTATGGGGCGGGCACCTTCGGCGCGGATGTGGCGGCGGGCGAGAGCACGATCAATTTCGGCGTCTCGATGACGGCGTATATCGGCGACTGGATCGTCGTGCGCTCGACCACCAGCGCGGGAGTGGTCACGTCAGAACACCTCTTGATTGGTACGCTGGTGTCGGGGACGACCTATAATGTCACGCGCGACCTGGGCCTCATCAACGCGCCCGATCCCGCGTGGCCCAAGGGTACGCCCTATCTGATTCTGGGGCACGCCGGCACCGGCCGACTCGATTTGTTGGCGTACGATGGGAAGCCCAGAATCAGTATGATTGCACAGGGCGCGACCTATGGAGCTGGCACCGAGTACGTGCGCCTCGGCGATCTGGAAGGCTTCTTGGGGATCGCGGCGGGTAAGGTGGGCATCGCCCTGGGGGATGCGACGGCCAGTCTGACATACTTCGATGGGGTCCTGGCGGTGAAGGGTGCGATCACCGCCGACACCGGCTATATTGGCGGCACAAGTGGGTGGATCATCAGCGCCGGCTACATCAAGGACACGGCTGGAGCCACCGGCATGTCGTCAGTCGTGAGCGGCGGGGACGACATCCGATTCTGGGCCGGCCATGCCACGCCGGCGAGTGCGCCGTTTCGCGTCACGGAAGCAGGTGCGTTGACAGCGAGCACGGTCAATATTTCCGCCGGGGGTGTGACCCTCGACACGACGGGTCTGTACATCTCGCCTGTCTCGGCTTCGGGCGGGGGTGCGTACGCGAACGCGAATGCCGTCCGCTGGACGACGGATACGACCTATCGCACGGCGATCTGGCGCAGCGATGATTCGTCAGCGTCGGCGTGGAAGAAGTGGAACTTTGAGCACTTCGAAGCTGGCGCTAATACTGTCGAGGCCGCGACCTATCAGCGCACACGAGGCTATATCGCTGGTGCCACGACCCAATATGGCGAGGCGATGACATGGGCGAATTCCCAAAGCACGGGATCGCTGGCGCAGTACGTGGCGCAGGCGCAGGTCTACACCGGATCGACGATTGACACGGCATTGCTGGTCCTCGAAGGCGATGCGGGTTCTACCGTCACGAGGGCGACACTGGGTGTTGGCACGTATTCGTATACCAGCAGCAGTTTTGTCGTCGCGTTGTCCAAAGGACTCGTGGTACGTGCGACTGGCGGGAACAGCTCGTTCACGGGAGCCTTGGACATCACAGGTGCCATCACCGGATCGAGCACGGTCGACGCTACCGGTTACAAGGTTGGGGCCGCCGTCGGCGTGTCAAAGAATTGCAATGGCACTCAGCCGATGACGATGACGGGCGGAATTGTCACCACCTGCACAAGCGCCGATCCCGAAGCATTGACTGTTGATCAGCGCGTACAGCTCCTCGAACGACAGGTCGCCGTGTTGACGGCGATGTTGGCCGGACAGAAGCAATAGGAGGACACATGCGTGAGATACGAGGGATTCTCTTCGGGTTACTCTTCGTGGTGCTGGGGTTGGGGGGGCCATTGACGCTTGTGGGAGTATGGACGCAGGAGAAGCCCAAAGCGGTGAGTGCCGCGAAGGCTGAAGGGGTGGCGCCGGTTATGGCTGAACTGGACAGCTTGAAGTTGGTAAACCAGATACTCGAGAGGGACAATCTGGCCTTACAGATTCGGGCCGCGCAAGCCGAACTGGACAAGCTCAGCATCGCGCTCAGCGCGAAGATTGCGGGCTACCAGAAGCCCGGGTACGATCTGACGCAGAACGTCGAGAAGAAATTCGTGTACGTCGCAAAGACGCCGGAGAAGTAAAGGATCATCACGATGCCGCTTGATGAGGCACGCTATCAACAAGATCTCGATTTCGTGGCGATGCGCGAACAACATCGGCAGGCCATGAAAGATCTGGACATGGTCGTCGGGCGTGTTCAACGGCTCGTGGACCAATACCACGAGCAGAACATCGTGATCGCCCGCATGGATGGCACGCTCACACAAGGCGTTAAGGACATCGAAGAGATTAAGGAACTGCTCAAGAATAAGTTTGCGTTGCGCGACGAATTCTTGACCGTGCGGAATCAGTTGTGGGCAGGCATCGGCGTGGTTCTCCTCGGAGGACTCAGCGCGCTTGTGACGTGGATCGTCAAAGGTGGACTGGCCTCGGGGGTGCGCTAATGACCCTTGTCCTGCGTGAGCCAGCACGACACGAGATGGTGATGGCGAAGCTTGGAAACCTCGCGCTCATATTGATGGCCTGTGCATTGGTGGGGCTACTGGTGACAGTTGCGTATCCGTGGAACCCGATCACGAAGCGCAATCTTCGTGTGCTGGGCGCCCCCACGGTCGGCGAGGATTTGATTGTCGAGATCGATTATTGCAAGACCCGCGCGTGGGCACCTGTGTTAGTCGGGTGGGCGCTGGTCAATGACGTGGCCGTTTCATTTTCATCAACCACAACGTTTTCGATGCCCGTCGGCTGTCACGTGCATCGGTTGTTCGTGCCGACGCCGCGTCACGTGACATCGGGAATCTATATGCTGCAAGAAGAGGTGCTCTATCAGCCCTGGCCGTGGCGCGAGTTTACCTACGTGCGGCGCTCGCCGCCGTTCGTGCTGCTGCCCAAGCTGGTTGAGGCCACACGATGAACACCGAAGTTGCCGTGAACGCCCATCTCTACTGGAACGAGGTTGAGGGCTCCGACGGCACGCCGTACCCCGAGGCATTGCGCTCACGCCTGCTCTCGGTCGTCGTGCCCGCGTGGATGGCGATCCGCGCGGAAGTGTGCCGCGTGGTTGGGCGCGACACGCCCATCACGGTGACGAGCTTTTTTCGTACCAAAGCCCATAACAAGATCATCGGCGGTGCCGCAGACAGTCGCCACGTCCACGGCGATGCCTGGGACTCGACCGCCACGCCCGGACTCCCAGTCCTGACCTACGGCCTTCTGGTGGCGCGACTGGCACGGCAGCGGCCGGCGCTGAGCATCCGGGGCATCGGGCTGTACCTGGAGGACGGCGTGGTGCACGTGGATACGAGGCCGATCCCGCAGACGACTCCCGTGCTGTGGCGGGCCGTCTACGTGCCGGACTCGAAGCGTGCCGGGAAGATGAAGAGGGTATATCTGAATTGGAGCGGGAGCGGTGCAGAATGATGATACGTCGTGTCTCTGGTTGGTACGCCGATGCGACGGTCTCTGGCCACTACGCTGTCCTGGTGCGCGATTCGCATCTCGAGACGGATACGGGGCGGATCGAACTGCCGCAGGGCGAAAACGTGTTACAACTCCGCGTGCTCGACTTCGACGGGCGCCGCTGGATAGCTGGCGCGGGCCATCAGAGTGGCCAGGCGTGGTTGCATACCGGAGACCTGTGGCGGCCTCTGGGACCGACATTTGGGCTCCATGCCTGCGTCTTCGACCCACGGGGCGATGTGTTGATGTGTCGGGGCGGGCTTGACTCGGAGATGAAAACCTGGGAGCGGTATGGTCTGCTGTCCGGGGCAAGCCGCACGTTCACACAGGCCACCGGTGCGCAGGGCATTCGCTGGGTACGCCCGGACGGCACGATCATCACGGCAGATGCCAGCTACGCCGATCCGGCCCGTGGGCTGTGGGAGTACACCAGTTTCGGTGATCTCACCATTGGGCAGGGGGCTGAATCTGGGTGTGTGGTGCGGTTCGCGGACGATGGCCGGCTACGCCTCGTAGAACCCGGTCATACCCGATTCGTGCGTGTGGATCGGGCGGGCGAGCAGTTCAGTGTGGCCCTGGTCCGACAGGACACGCGCGAAGCGGTAATCGTCTGGCTGACATGGGATGACTTACACGCGTTACCGGTGGTCGAGCGCTGGCCACCCGCCAAGCCTGTGACCGAGCCGCCGCGGCTGCCACGACCGCTGTGGCTGGGCGACTATAAGGCCGTCGGGCGCGATGGCGATTTCGCCACGGAAGCCCTCGAAGCGGCGAACCTCCTCTGTGTATTGCAGTCCGGCGACTGCGACCCGGATGCAGTCCCCACGCCTGCCGCCATCTGCCTCCGCGCCGCGCAGACATGTCGAGCCGCTGGTGCGCGCATGGCAATTGGCTGGCAGTCAGACGCGATCCTGACGCTACGTGAGGACTGGGACGTGGTGGCCTGCATCATCGTGTCGCCTGAAGCGACAGGCAGCCACCCGCAGGATCTGCGGGTGGTCGAACAGCAAGCCGCATCCGCAGGCGCCACCATGCAGGGCCTGGGGCTGCCCCTGCGGCCGATCCTCTGCTACATCGACGCCACCATCACCGCGCCGTTCCGCATGCCCACGGGGGTGTCCTGGATGGCGGTACGCGGCTATCTCGGCCCCACGTCGCCCGCCTCAGGTGTCGATGCCGTGCGGCAACTGTCGGTGTTGCTCGATCAGCAACTGGCCGTGCTGCCGGTCGATGTGCCAGTGATCCTCATCGCACAAAGCTACGACCGCAATGGGGTCTGGCTGAACATCAACGCCTTGATGGACATGCAGCCTGTCTATGCCGAGCACGCGCGGCGCGATCCACGGATCGTCGGTATCTTCCGGTTTGCCTATGCCCGAGCAGGTGGAATTAGGACGTATCCGCAACTGCGCGAGTGGCACCGAGCGATGTGGCGCGCGAACCCTGGACGGCCCGCGCCCGTCCCTACGCCGACACCCTTACCCGTGCCTTCCCCACCACCAGTGGAGGTCTGTGTGACGCCAACGTACCAGCAATTCTTGTATGACTGGCCCAGCGCCCTGACAACGGAATACCAGCGCGTGAACGGACGCGATCCGGCGTTATCAGATGTGATGCATGGGCTGTGGGGCATCCTGTACGAGGGTCAACCCGTCCCCAAAGAGCCGAGCCCTTTACCGCCGAGCCCCAGCCCTTTACCGCCAAGCCCCAGCCCGCCTAGCCGGATTGGGGCGAGCTACTACACCTCACTGACCGATCCGCGCTGTGACCCGGTCGCGTTCGCTACGCGCCTACAAGACGCTGGCTGCAGCTTCACGCGCGTCTGGCTGATCGATGCGTGGGCGGTTGGCGTGAATGGGATCGGGCAGTACGAGGGCTTCGTCCCATGGGAACGCGACGCGGGCATCTTCGATCTGGAGCGTGTGTCGGGCGCGTACCTCGACCGGCTCTCCCTCTATGTCGACGCCATGAATGCCCACGGCATCACGCCGCAGCTCTCGGGGCTGGAGTTGTATTCGTGGAGCGACCGCAAGGCCGGGATGCTCTGGGTGCCCGACGCGAACCTCGGCCCCTTCCGCCGCAACCGCCAGGGCCTTCGATACGCCGACGATTCGGCGTTCACGAACATCGCCACAGGCGGCAGGCATCAGTTCCTCGAGCAGTGCTACACCGCCGTCGTCAAGATGTTGGATGGACTGCGGTTCCTGGTGGAGATAGGAAACGAGCTGCCGGAGAAGCCACTTCACTACCGCCTGCGGGATGCGTGGCGACGGGCGGGCTACGTGGGGCCGATCAGCGTGAATCGCCAGGACGACACGCCGGGGCAGTACGTGAACATGAAGATCGGGCAGGAGTTTGAGGACATCGCCTATCACGGCAAAAAGACATGGGCGTATCTGGATGAGGACTTTCCGCGTGAACCCACGTTCCGCACCTTTAGGCAATTCTACGCCAGCGGCCCGGACTTCTCTCGCATCACTCTGTCGAGTGACGGCGCTCGCAAGACGACGAACGTCGAGGATGCCTACGACTACGCGGGATTGCGCGACGTGGCCCGGGACAGCATGGCGCGAGGCGGGCAGTACGAGCATCAACTGGCTCTGAAGTTGCGCGGATTTACACATGGGCGCATCGATCTGGACGATATCCAGTACGATCTCCCGTTGCTCAAGAGTCTACAACGATGACGCCCGTGTCCGACCGTAGCGTGATTCGTCTCGACCTGAAGTGGGCCGTGTTTCTCGTTGGTCTTCTCATCTCGGCCGCCGGATCGGCGGGTGTCCTGGCCTATCAAGTCAGCGAACTGCGGCGGCAAGTGTCAGCACTGGAAGCGCAACAGCGGGCCACGGAGCGGGCGACCATCGAACTCGCCGTGACCTTGCAAGCGAAAGGACTTCTCAAATGAGACGCGCGATCTTTATCGCCGTGGGTCTGGCGGTGGGCGCGGCGGGCGTGCTCGCGGCGCAAAGTGTCCAGCATGTGATGTATCAGCCAGCATCTGGATTTGTCCCAGAAACGGTCACAATCGCACGGAGCTTGCCGGACACGGCGCGCGTGTGCGTGGAGCCGGCCACGGGCGGGTTGGTCTCGTGTCGGACGATGAAGAAGCTGCGCGTCTGGATTCAGGCGCGTGATGTGAAGTAGGCAACGCAGTACACAGGAGGTATCAATGGCTCGTATCTCTCGCGTCATGATGATCGGCTGGCTGACACTGATCATCGGCGTCCTGGCGATTCCTCAGCTCGCCGCCGTGATCCCGATCGACTGGTCGCCGTATGTGGCGGCCAGTGCGGGTATTCTGACGGTGCTGATCCGATGGCTGTCGGGAGGGCTTGGCGTCAATCCGCTCACCATCGTGGGTGCGCTGACGGTTGTGGCAGGCTTGGCCGGCATCCCCGAGTTGTTGGCCATCATCCCGGTCGCGGCCATGCCCTACGTATCGATGGGTGCGGCCATCGCCACGCTGGTGGCCCGGTTCCAGGCCGGCCTCAATCCGGCGGAGGTCACCGCCGTTCGTGTGGGGCTGCTCAGGGAACGGCCGTAGTCCCAGGCTGAGTCTGAATGGTGTCAGAGGTTGTACTTGACACCACTGTGCGGATCGGGCATGATCCGATCATGACGACGGTGAAGCCAACCACGGCGTGTACGATCCGGGGTATTCCCGTATCGCTCTGGCGCCAGATCAAGGTGCTGGCGGCGAAGCGCGGCGTGTCTCTGCGGGCGACGATCATCCGCGCGCTGGACGAACATGCCCGCACGAAGGCATGGCCATGACCCGATGGGACTCGCTCCTCATGGATATCAAAGTGGCGCTGGTCATCTTCGTGACGATCGTCCTCGTCGTGCTCCTCCAGACGTGGGCGTTTATACCTCGGCAGAGATGATGCGCTACGTGTTCACGCTTCTGCTCGGCATGGCGATGGGTGCCTCCGCGTACTCGTGGCGGCTGACGCCGATGGTCCTGCCGTTAACTCAGCCACAAACGCTGATCATAACCGCACCGGTCCCGGACGGCGGGAACCATTCCGCCGCCAGGAATCCGGTGAAAACCGAATATCTCGCGGTGATGAGCGGCTACGGGCGCACGAGCGTCGTGCTGGTGTACGCGGGCGAAGGGTTTTTCGCGTTACAGACGTTGGATGGCGGGATGGTGACAGGCCAGATCGGGCGCTTTCATCCTGGACTGCGCATCGCACGCTATGGCGCGCGGCCGGCGGGTTGGACCATTGGCAGCGAATGAGGTGATATGACCAGACGTTCCGCGCTCCTCGCCACCACGCTCATGGCAGGCGCCTATGTGGGACAGGCAAAGGCGCAAGGTGGCTCCACGTTGACGCCTGGCAGCGTGAGCTTTGACTTAACGACGTTCACGTCCTACACCTTCACGCTCGGCGCAGCCTCCATCACCTTCACGTCAGCGGAACTAATGGCGGCGCTGCAGCCATGTCAGCACAAGGGACAACCATGGGCACAGGCCAAGACAGACGTGAGGTTCAGTGTAGGCGGTCGAGCCATGGATGTGTGCCGGACGTGCGGTGTGACGTACTGGCGAGACGGCAAGTGATTCATCGAAAGGACATCATGCTCAGACCACGACCGTCGCTCGTGCCCGTCGCCGCTCTTGTGGTGGCGCTGGCCCTCCTCTCCATCTCGTGTGCCGGCCATGCCAAGCCCGTGCTCGTCAAGTTCGACGCCAGTGTCCTGACGGCGGTACAGACCATCGCGAGCGTCGAACGCGAGTTGTCGAGTGTCGGCGTGCTGACGCCGGCGCAGTCGCTCGGTATCCGGCTGAAACTGCGCCCCGTGATTACGCTGGGCGAACAGGCCACGACCGCGCTTCTCGCGTGGCAACCGGGCCAGCAGACCCCGGCCAGCTTGTTGCACCTCTCCACGAGCATCGGCGATCTGTTGACGACGGTGATCGGGATGCTTCCAGATGGAACCGCGAAAGCCAGGATTCTGACGGCTATCGCCGCTGCGCAGCAGGCGTGGTCGGCGGTGATTGTGTTGATGGGAGATGTGTGATGCCCGTGACAGCAACCGATGTGACTCGCTGGGTCAACGCCCTCTCGATGCTCGTCTCGCTGGGTGTCCCCATCGTCAACGTGGTGATGATGGTGCGCCGTGAGTTAAGCGGGCCGGATGCGGATGCCGTGTTGCGCTCACTGCTGTCGGGGTGGGCTGCCGCGAAGACCGAGAACGACGCGCGCATCTCAGAACTGCAAGCGACGGTGAAGACCTAAGCTTGAGCCGGCCCTGTCCTTGTGACCCGAGGGCGCCCCGCCTCCGCGCCTCCGCTGTTGCTGACGGGGCCGGCTCATGTTCCCGCCAGTGCGTGCGATCCTAGCAGGCGCGCTGGTTGTTCAACAGGTGTTGGGCCGAGCCTGGGACCGATTCGGCTCATCTTCCTCAGAAACAGTTGTGTCTATCCTCGCCTGTCCATTCTGTGGGAATGCTGCCCCGGATCTTCTTGAATGTGGCAGCCACGGCTGGATCTTCTGTGCGGTCTGCTCCTGGTCCTGCCAGAGGCCGGCCGCTGAGCGAGCGGCACAAAACGCACAGAAACCGTCCAGGCGGCCTCAGGACGCGACCGGGCGCGAGCAGGACCCCAAGGACCGATCCGGCTCCTGAAGTCGCTAGGACGGGCCGGCCTGTGCGTGGAATAGGGCCTGTGGGCGAGGAGGGGATGGGCGGGGCTCCAACGGACGGCCGACCGACCCGGCAAGGTCGCGCACCATCCTTCTATCCCGGTGCCAGCGGGATCGGAGCCCTGTCAAGAATCATACCACAATCAGCCGTATCGCTGAAATGTCACAGAAATATCACACAATTGTCACAACTCTGCCGCATTCGTCGGCTGTCCGTGGTGTAAAGTGGGCCGTACGAAAAGAAGGCCGCGATGGATGGTCGCGGCCCGGAAGCCGGCGGTAGGCACCGGCAACGCCGAAAGGCGTGATAAGCATACCCTACCGCGAGCTTTTCCGCTACATCCATCCGACCGATTCTCACGCGCTTGACATCACGGCGCGCATCGGCATAAGGTTCGCTGGTGGGATAGGCTGGCCGCCGACAAACCCGGAACCCTACCGGGTTTCCCACTTCCACATAGGGCCGCCAAGGGAGCGGAACCGATGGACTATCAGGACTTCCTATCACGCAAACGGCAGTATTCGCCGGACGTGGGCTTTACTCCACGCTTCCGGCCTGATTTCCTCTACGACTTTCAATCAATCCTTGTCGATTGGGCCACGTGCAAGGGCCGGGCGGCCATCTTCGCGGATTGCGGACTCGGCAAGACGCCGATTCAACTCGTCTGGGCGCAGAACATCGTCGAACAGGCAAACCGGCCCGTCTTGATTGTGACCCCACTGGCGGTGTCGTCTCAGACCGTGCGCGAGGCGGCGAAGTTCTCCATTCCTTGCTCGCTGAGCCGAGAAGGGGCGCTGTCTGGCCGCGCGGAAATCACCATCACCAACTACGAACAGTTGCATCGGTTCTCACCGGCCGACTTCGCGGGCGTGGTGTGCGATGAATCGAGCATCCTCAAAAACTTTGACGGCGTGACAAAGGCTGCTATCACCGAGTTTATGCGGTGCCTGTCGTATCGTCTACTTTGCACGGCCACGGCTGCGCCAAACGACTACATCGAACTCGGCACGTCCTCTGAGGCGCTCGGAGAACTTGGCTACATAGACATGCTGTCGATGTTCTTCAAGAACGACGAAGGCTCGATCGCGCCGCTGTCCTACGCGACGAAATGGCGCTTCAAACCGCACGCGGAACAACCGTTCTGGCAATGGCTCTGTTCCTGGGCGCGGGCGCTTCGCCGGCCGTCCGACTTGGGCTGTGACGATAGGCCGTTTCGGTTGCCGGCCCTGCGCGAGCGGGTGACGATTATAGAATCGTCCCGGCCGTCACCGGGGATGCTGTTTGTGAAACCGGCCAGCAACCTGAACGAGCAACGATGGGAACGACGCGCGACGATTCGGGAACGCTGCGAACACGTAGCCGCGCTCGCCGCCTCGCACGATCGTCCGTTTCTTGCGTGGTGTCACCTGAACGACGAAGGCGACACGCTTGAGGACATGATGCCCGATGCCGTCCAGGTGAGCGGGCAGGACTCCGACGATGCGAAGATCGAGAAGTTCGATGCCTTCACGTCGGGCCAGTCGCGCGGGCTGATCACGAAGCCAAAGATCGGCGGGTTCGGGCTCAACTGGCAGCATTGCGCCGACATGAGCCTCTTCCCGTCACACTCCTATGAACAGTATTACCAATCGATCCGGCGTTGCTGGCGCTACGGGCAGACGCGGGACGTGAACGTGGACATTGTATCGACCGAAGGCGAGGCCGACGTGCTAGGCAACCTCAAGCGCAAGTCGGCCGCGGCCGATGCGATGTTCGCGGACATGGTGGCCGCCATTGGGCAGGCGCGCGCCGTGGCTGCTACGGATCGATCGTTGGACGGCGCGGTCGTATTGCCGTCGTGGATGGAGAGATAACATGCAACAGGACATCACGGACCACTACGCGCTGTATTGCGGCGACTGCATTGAGGTCATGGCTGCAATTCCCGACAACTCGATTCACCTGTCGGTCTACTCGCCGCCGTTTGCGGGGCTCTACAACTACTCGTCAAGCGACCGCGACCTAAGCAACTGTCGCACGCGCGCGGAGTTCTTCGAGCACTACGGATTCGTAGTGGCGGAGGTGGCTCGTGTGACGATGCCGGGGCGCATCACGGCGGTGCATTGCATGGACATCCCCAACGGAAAGGGCGCGCTCTACGACTTCCCTGGTGAGATCATTGCCCTGCATGCGAAACACGGATGTGGATTCATCGCACGGCACGCGGTGTGGAAGGAGCCGCTTGGGGTGCGGCTACGAACCATGTCGAAGGGGCTCGCGCACATGCAGGTGGTTGAGGATTCATCGCTCTGTGACGTGGCCAGCGCCGATTACCTGCTCTTGTTTCGGAAGCACGGCGATAACCCTATTCCCATCGTTCACCCTGTGGGGTTGCTCGACTACGCCGGGTCACGGCCGATGCCGGCGGAAGTGTTACATCTTCGCGGGTTCGACGGCAAACAGACAGAGAACCGCTATTCTCACTGGATTTGGCGGCAGTATGCGTCCGCGTTCTGGGATGACGTGCGGATTGACCGCGTGTTGCCGTTCCTGGACAGCCGCGAAGATGACGACGAAAAACACGTCCACCCACTGCAACTGGACGTGATCGAGCGAGTTGTCATCCTTCGGTCCAATCCTAGAGAGACCGTCCTGACGCCGTTCGTGGGCGTAGGGTCGGAAATCTATGGAGCCGTCCTGAATGGCCGGAAGGGTGTCGGTGTTGAACTGAAGCCGTCCTACTATAAGCAGGCCGTCAAGAACGTCGCGTCGGCGCTCCAGGAACGCGACAAGGTGCAGGCGCCGCTATTCGTGGACATCGGGAGCGCGACCGAGGACGACATGGAGGGAGTGAAGGCGCGCACGCTCGTGCGGAATACCTGGAAGACGAAGAAGGCTGGTGCATGACCATCGGCTACTGCGCCACCTGTCGTCATCTTCAGCGCCACGCCTCCGAGCGACCGGTCATGGGCCTGGCTCGGTTCGGCCGTTGTCGTCTACACGTCAGGCCCATCGGCGGCGCGACGGGCATGTGTGACCGATGGACGGCGCGGCGGGGACGGGCCGAGCGAGGCGTGAACCATGCGCGTCGGTAGCCTGTTCTCGGGGATCGGCGGCTTCGATCTGGTTGCCGAGCGGGCCGGGTTCGATCTGGTGTGGTTCTGTGAGATCGAAGCGTTCCCGCGCAAGGTGCTGGCGAAGCACTGGCCTAGTGTGCCGTGTTACGAGGATGTCTGCGCGGTGAACGGTGCGACGGTCGCGCCCGTGGATGTCCTGTGCGCGGGCGTGCCCTGCCAAGACGTGTCGGTTGCCGGAAAACGGGCGGGCCTGGGTGGGGGAAGGACGGGACTGTTCTGGGAGTTCATCCGAATTATCCGAGAGATGAGAGAGGCCACCGATGGCGCGTTTCCAAGGTTCATTATGTTGGAAAACGTCCCCGGTTTGCTCAGTAGCAACCGAGGCCGAGATTTCCATTCCGTCCTTACGGCAATGGCCGAATGCGGGTTCGATTGCGAATGGCGGATTCTGGACAGCCAGTATTTCGGAGTGCCCCAACGCCGCCGACGTGTGTTCATTGTCGGCTGTCTTGGAGGACAGTGGGAACGTGCTGCGTCGGTTCTCTTTGAGCCCGAGGGCGGCGCGGGGGATCTTGCGTCGGGCCGCGAAGCGCGGGCGCACGTTGCCGCCACCCTTAGAGGCCGCTCTCATGGCGCTGGCGTCAACATGCCCGGACGGGGCGGTGAAGACGACCAGAACCTTGTCGCCTACGCGCTTGGGTCACACGCAGGCGCGGCGGACGGCGACCAAACCAACCGTAGTCACGCCAGTGGCGGACCTGTCAGCATGAACATTAGCGAGGAACAGGCGTTCTCGTTACGTGCGGGCAGGACGCAATCTGTCGCGGTTGGTTTCCAGTGCCACGGCTCGAACGTGGGCGAGATGGGCACGCTACGCGGTGGGAATGGTGGATTGACGGGTGGCGTGCCGTTCCTGGCTCACGCACTGTCCCACGCACAATCAGGGATGCGTTTCGATCCGAACGGGGAAGACTACATCGTCGCGCACGGCCTCCGCGCCAGCGACGGCCATCACGGGCACTCGTCACCACGCGGGGATGGGTGCGACAACCTGATCGCGCCAGCAAACACGCTCTCCGCAAACTCAGGCGGGAACCAGATCGAACAGAACTACATCCCGGCGGGAGGCGTCCGCCGATTGACCCCGCTGGAGTGCGAAAAACTACAGGCGTTTCCTCCGGGCTGGACGTGCCTCTGTGGATGCTCGCCCTACACCACGGCCGCGTGCAAGTGTCCCGACTCGCCACGGTATCGGGCGTTGGGCAACGCGGTAACTGTATCCGTGGTGACATGGATCATGAGACGACTCGCAGCCGTAGCCGCGCCGAGGGAGGCGTGATGACCGTCTACGAACTGAACCCGGCCTACTGGTGCAAGATGACGGGCTCTTGGCAGGCCAACGGCGGGTGTCACGGCACGCTCTGCGCGACCTTGGAATTGGCCCAGGCGCAGATTTCCGACTTCCCCTAGCACAAGCGCGACCGGCGCCGGCAGTGGAACACGGCGCGGGGCGACAGCATCAGCGAGCGGAGGGTAACGACATGAACTACCTCGACGACATCAGAGCGGCCCTGGCCGACCTCGACGCGACGGCGGCGCCGGGCCTCGACATCACGCATGACCTCGCCCGCGCGGTGATCGAGGAGCACGCGGTGGACTGGATCCGATACCTGCTCGCGCTTCTCGAGGACGTGGCGGGCTCCGGTGCGGCGTACGACTACCCCGAGCGGGGGTCTGTCGAGATCCAGATCGACCGGGCGATGTGGGACGCGATCCGGGCGGGGCGGTAGCTTGTTTTCAGGGCATGTCGTTTTGTGCTTGACAAGGTAGACCACAAAGCGTAGATTGACTTGTATGGCTACACCGAAGACCAAGACGCAGACGATTCGAGAGGTGCCTGTAGACCTGTGGCGGGCCGTGAAGGCGAAGGCGGCCAGCCGGGGCGAGACGTTGCGCGGGGCCATCCTGCGGCTGCTGGCCGAGTGGGTGAAGTAGATGAATCAAGCCGATCCATCAAACGCCGCGGAACAGTGCTACGCCGCTCGTCTAGATGCGGCCGGCATTCCGTGGGAGCGTCCGCCGTACAAAACGTTCAGGTTCAACGGCACCAGTTACACACCTGATTTCTACCTCCCCATTCAAGGCGTCTACGTGGAAGTCGTCGGCACCAAACAGCGATGGTCCCAACTCAGGGGCAAGATTCTGAAGTTCAAGCAACATCATCCTAGCGTTGTGTTGCAGATTGTCGACCAAGACGGGGTGCCACGGACGAATCTGTTTGGCGGGAAGCCGCGCACGCCAAAGTCGTTCATGTCTGACGGCGTATCAGTCGCTGGGAATCGGATAAAAGAGATCAGGAAGGCGTCCTAGCCCGGCTGATCGGGACAAGCGCGGCCCATCTGTGTGAGATCGAACATGAACACGTGAGATGGGTGAGGCGCCAAGGCGAAGCGGCTTCGGCCTCTGCCCCCTCTGTGACAGTCCCCGGCACGGCGATCCGGCTGTGCCCTGCGGACACTGCGCGAACTATCGCGCGCTCGGGCTCCTGGTAGGTGACACATGGGTATGACGCCAGCACAACGCGCGATTACGACCTTACGCGCCTATCGGATCACGGGGCATCGGACCTACCAGCAGATGGCCCGGCTCATGGGCGTCTCGCCCGAGTCGGCATATCGACTGCTGACGCGGGACGTGGTGCCGAAGATGCGATCCCGCACATCCGCGAACGTGCTGACCGCGGCGTCTCAGGTGAGTCGGACTCGGAAGGGGGCTCGGTGATGCCCCGCAGGCGCCGCAGGCTCTCGTTGCTGAGAATAGCGGGGATCATCCTGATCCTGGCCGGCGTCGTCGCGCCGAACGGGTACGTGGCCGCGCTGGGCGTGCTCGTGTTCGGGGTGGGGTGGTTGGACTAACAGGAGGTGGATCGTGAAACTGCGGTGTGATCTCGACAACGACAGCGTCGAGAAGTTTGTGACGGAGGTGATCGTGCGCCGGTTCCCGGGGCTGCGCGTGATGGACGTGAGCCCGCCTTACATCTCGCACGCGTCGTTCACGCTGAGCGATGAGCCGGAGCCCGTGAAGCTGGTGTCTGAGCCCACCACGAAGGTCGTCACCGAGCCGGATCTGAGCGTGCCGATCGTGGACGGAGGAGTGGACGCATGAGGCGCCACCCCTCAACCTGGACCTGCTCATTCGACATTAAGGACCAGGAAATCGACGTCGCCGGGGTGTTATGGCTGATCGATGGTGCGCTCGCCATCACGATGACGCGGGACCGGCACGCCGACTGTGACGCGGATGGTCGGCGCGGCCGAGACGTGACGTATGAAGATGAACGCCGCTGGACGCTCATCAGCGCCGCGAAGTGCGGGGCCGATGGCGAGTGGGAGCCCACGCTGAAGGGAGACGCCATCCCGGGCGACGTCGCCCCAGCAGCCGAGACGTGGGCCGATGCGTATGACCCGAGCGAGCTGGGCGCGCCAGACGAGGACGAGGGACCAGACCGAGAGGACGACGACCGATGACCCGGGACCAACTCGAACAGCGGCGCACGGGGATTGGCGGATCGGATGCGCCGGCCATCATCGGTGTCTCGCCGTGGCGTTCGCCGCTGGACGTATACCTCGACAAAATCGGCGAAGCGGAGGAGGTCGAGGAATCCCCGGCGATGCGCTGGGGCACGGCGCTGGAACCGCTCGTCCGGCAAGCCTACGCCGACGCGACGGGCGAGACGGTGCGCGTGCCGGGCCTGCTGACGCATCCGACGCAGCCCTGGATGATCGGCCACGTCGACGGCCTGACGGATTCTGGCCGCATCCTGGAGTGCAAGACGGCGCGCACGGCCGAAGGATGGGGCGAACCTGGCACGGATGAGATCCCGGACGCCTATCTGATTCAGGTGCAGCACTACCTCACCGTGACGGCGCTATCGGTGGCAGACGTGGCCGTGCTGATTGGTGGATCGGACTTCCGACTCTACGAAGTGCTGGCAGACGCTGCCTTGCAAGCCATCCTGCAAGACCAGGAAGCGGCGTTCTGGCGTGAGCATGTCGAGCCCGGCGTGGCTCCTGACCCGCGGTCGCTGGCCGACGTCAAGCGGCGGTGGCGCATCTCGACTGAGCGGCGCACGCAAGCCAGTGAGGACGTGCGCGCTTCCGTGGCGACGCTGCGACTCTACAAGGCGCAGATCGCGGCGTTGGAAGCCAAACGAGACGAAGAAATCGCCTTCGTGCTGGCGTCGATGGGTGACGCCGACACGCTCGCCTGGCAAGAGGACGTCCTGGCCACCTGGAAGAACAGCAAGCCCGCGAAGCGATTCGACGGCAAGGCGTTTCAGGCCGCACACGCGCAGTTGTGGCGAGACTTTCTTCGAGCGGGCGACCCCGTTCGGCGCTTTCTTCTGAAGGGTGAGACAGCATGAATCAGGAACAGGACATCATTCAAGGCCCAGCGCCAACAGCCAATCCGCTGGCCGTCGTGGGTGACGCGAACGTCACGCGCCCGAATACGGCGATGGCCAACACCGATGCACAGCGGGCCGTGGCTGAAGTGCAGGCCGCGCTGATGATCGCCCGTATGAATCCGCGCGATCCCGTTCAGGCCACCGATCGCATTCTCCAGGATTGCACGCGCGTGAGCCTGGCTGAGCGGGCGGTCTACGCCTACGCGAGAGGCGGCACGGACATCAGCGGCCCGTCGATTCGGCTGGCTGAAGCGATTGCGCAGCGATGGGGCAATCTCCAATACGGCGTGCGCGAACTCGAGCAGCGGCACGGCGAATCCGTCGTGCAAGCGTACGCCTGGGATGTGGAGACGAACACCCGACGGGAAGCGACGTTCACCGTCAAGCACGTGCGCGACACCAAACGCGGCCGGATCAACCTGGAGGATGCGCGGGACATCTACGAGATGACCGCCAACCAGGGCGCCCGCCGGCTTCGCGCCTGCATCCTCGGGATCATTCCGGGTGACGTGGTGGAAGCGGCCGTGACGCAGTGCGACACCACGCTGAAGACGAAGGCGGCGATCACACCAGAGCGGATCGCGGCGATGCTGACAACGTTCGAGGGCTACGGCGTGACCCGCGCGCAGGTGGAAGCGCGCATCCAGCGCCACGTCGAGGCCCTGACTCCGGCGCTGTTGGTGCAACTCGGCAAGATTGCCAACTCGCTCAAGGACGGTATGAGCCAAGCCGCTGACTGGTTCGATCCGATCGAGCCCGTGAACGGTGCGCCCGATCCGGCCGCCACAGCGAAGGGCGCCGAAGGGCTCAAGGCGCGATTGGCGAAGGCGGCCAAGCCCAGTGCCGCCAAAGACGAGAACGCGACCATCGACGCCGAACTGGCAGCGAAGGAGGCCGGGGCATGAACCTGTTCTCTCGCCTCCTCGCGTTCTTCCGTCGTCCCGCGCCGCAGGCCGGCAAGCCCGCGCGCAAGCCCCGGCCACGCATGGGGCGCGTGGTGTGCCCGGGCTGTCAGCGCCACGTCGCGTATTCGAGCGTGACGCAGCGCACCGTGCTGCATCGGTGTGCCAGCGACGTCATCAAGCAAGGCTCTATCAGCCCCTCCACCATCGGGCACGGTATTGCTCTTGAGGATCTGCTGCCGGAGTCGCTGTTCACGGCGGCCGATGTGCGGCCAGTCCCAAGAGGCAAGGGAACGGCTGGGAGCCCGGACCTTGCCTCTACCGCACTGACGGGAGATTGAGCCATGCGCTACACCCAACTGGAAGCGTGGAAGCTGGAACCGCCGGGCGTGCTGCTCACCGGGAGCGAGCGCGAGAAGATGATCGAGGCCGCCGATACCGCGATGCTCAACGTCGTGTACGACTGCCCAGCCACGGCGGGCGAGTGGGCGAGGCGGGCCTGTCACTACGCCATCGTCGGACTTGAGCGGGCGCTGAAAGGGTGGTGACATCATGACCCTCTTCTACCGGCTCATCCTCGTCTTGGCTCTGCCCGCGTTCGTGCTGGCGGCGGTCCTAGCTGGGCTCATAATGGGCGCGAAAGCTGCGGGCCGAACCTGGATCAGCATGTGGCAGGAGGCGTAATGCCAACGTGTGAACGGTGCTGGGCGCAGGCGTACGGGCTCCATCCGAATCAAGCCGAAGCGTACGCGCGTCTCGTGAGGGAGAACGTCTGCACGCCCAAACAGCAAGCCGAGACGGTGCATCAAGACGAGGTTGGCGAAGATCTTGGGGTGTATTGGGCCTGCCGTGTGTTGATCAAGATGGATGAACTGGAGTCACAGCCATGACCCTTCCTAACGACGTGACGCGGGCGCTGGAAACTATCGAGGCGGGCGTGTCGCTGGTATCCGGGAATGCCTTGGCCTATCGAAACGCTGGCCGTGCGCTGGCCTGCTTTGTCCGCGCCCAGCAGAAGCGGACGTGCGACACGTGTGAGCACAGCTTTATGCCGGCACCGCAGGCGGATAATGAGCTGGGGCCACATAACGAGTTGGCCTGTCGCATGACGAGTAACGATCAAGAAATCTGCTACACATGCTGTGCCGCGCTCGGCAACGGCTGTCGCGCGTGGCAGGGGGAGATGGCGCCATGATCTCGATCCTGTTCTTGACGGTCCTTATCAGCGTGGTCTTCATCGTGGCGCGCAGCTTCGCGCGGATCGGCCGCATGGCCGACCAGGACAGCGAGCGGCAAACGGGAACATTGCGATGAAACAGCGCGTCTGGATCGTAGAGATGTGGAACCACGGGACAGGTCAGTGGGAGCCCACAACCGGCGCGTCCCTGTCTCGCGCCGTCTCGCGCCTGTATCTGGTGGAGTGGCAGCGCGACAATCCCGACACCAAGTTTCGGGTGTGTCGGTACGAGCGGCAGACACGGGAGGCGAGACGATGACCACCGACGAACTGCGCGGCATGGCGCGTGGGTATCATTTCGGCGGATGGCTCCCACAGACCTTAACGTGGGCCGCTGACGAACTGGACCGCCTCAAAGCCATCGTGGACAAGGGGCTAGACTACGAGCATCACTCATCCTGCGGCCACGTCTGGACGATGCGCCACACGGCCTGCCCCGAGTGCTTCGCGCAACGGCAAGCCCTGCTCCGACGTATCGAGGGCGTCCTGCTCACGGCAGCACGCTCCGAGGACATCGCCGAGATCCAGGCCATCGTGGCTGAGACACGAGAGGGGCGGTAGATGGCCCTGCTGCTGCTGCAGCCCATTCTGGACCCTGACGCCGTCCTGGCTGTCGTCTGGAATGGCGTGATGGATCATGACGAGGCTGTCGCGTGGCGGCGCGGTTGACGCCACAGGTGTATGCCGCCGTTGAACCGCACGCGGGGATGGTGTAAAATGGTTGTGGTCGGTGCCGCTCGACGGAGCGTCCGAACAAGCCCAACGTGCCTACACACGGAGGGGCCGGCCACACCCTCTCGTCCTTGTAGGAGGCATCTTGACAGCCAGTGAACCCCAAGCCCGCTATCGGAAGGTGTACCAGCGTCTCTGGATTCACCGCGTATTCCGTTCGCTCTCGGCAGAGGATCGGTTGCTCACGTTGTATCTACTCACCGGCCCACAAACCAACCGAGTCGGCTACTACCGGCTGTCTGTGGGTGAAGCGGCGGAAGACTTTGGGAACGTTCCCGGAACGTTCCGCAAACGTTTGGCAAACGTTATTTCCGCCTTCGGTTGGCACTACGACACTGACAATTCTGTCATCCTGATCACGTCTTGGTGGAAGTTCAACGTCCCTGAGAATGCGAACGTCCTGAAGGGCGCACTCAAGGACGTGGCTGACGTGCCTGAAAGCCCACTCCTGCAACAGTTTGCGGCGTTCTCAAGGAACGTTTGTGGAACGCTTGGGGTAACGTTACCGGAACGTTGGGCATACGTTCCCGAAACGTTACCGGAACGTACGCCAATTCAGGAACAAGAACAGGAACAGGAACAAGAGCAAGAACAGAAGCAGGAACAAGAACAGAAACCCTCCTCCGCGCTGACGCGCGGGAACGTGGATCGTTTCGAGGAGTTCTACGCACTCTACCCGGCCAGTCCGAACAACCCTGGGCCCTTCCACGCCGAGAAGACGTGGCGCAAGCTGAAGCCGTCGCCGGAGCTGCAGGCCACCATCGTTGAGGCCATCACTCGACAGCGGGCGTGGCCGAAGATGACAAAGGAGAGCGGCAAGTACGTCACCACGCCGCAGAAGTGGCTAGACGAGCATCGGTGGTTGGCGCCGGAACCGCCGGCTGAGCTTTCGGAGTTTGCCGCAGGCGCGGCGGCGAAAGCGGCAGCGGACAAGGCGCTGATTGATGAGGGGTTGAAGCTACTCGCGCAACGAAGGGCGATGCGATGACGGACGCCGACTACACCGACTTCTCGGCGGCCATTATGCGGCTTGCCGACCGACTTGGCGGCCGGAATAAGGTGGACGCCACAGCCGTCAACGATGCGTTCAACGACCTGCGGGGCTTTTCGATGCCCGTCATCGAGCGCGGGTTAGACGAGTGCCGGCGGACCTGCCGGTTTTTCCCAACACCGAAGCAACTCATTGATGCCTGCGGCGAAGCGTCTAGGTCTCGCGCCTTCAATGGTGGCGACGTGCCCGATTATGTCGACCATCAGGCGCAACCGCCGGTGTTTTTCTGCGCCGAGTGTCAGGACACCGGATTCGTGCGAGGGATGGTCTGTTACGGTCACGGAGCCTGTCGGCTCAAAGGCTGTGGCGTGTTGGGTAGCACGTACGAAACCCACGACTACACGGCGCGGTGCCGGTGCCGAGCGGAAAACCCGGTGTTGGCGCGCGAACGGGCGTCGTCGCGCCGGCCCGCACAGGAGCATGCCTCATGATTCCACAGCAGACCATGAAGGCCCTGGCGCGACTGGCGTTGCGCGACGATGGGTGGGTACGGGGATGAGCCCTAGCCTGGCATGCCGGAGTGGGCTGGGCTGATGACAGAAACGTAATTTCAGGGCTATGCCGATTTCGCTTGACATTGCGTGCCTGCGCGCATATATTAGGATCAGGAGGTGAGAGATGACGCACGCAGCACGGAGGCGAATCGCGGCAGAGGCAGTGGCGGCCGTGGCGAGACTGACGGTCAGGCCGGCGCAGGTCGTCTACTACACGGCAGCCGAAATTGACGCCTACGCCACCCAGCACCCGCACCAGTTCGAGGGCCAGCTCTGGGAGCGGTGCCGGTGCGGTGCGGAACCGGTGTATATGCCGACTCACCGGTGCCCGCAGTGCATCATGCGCGGGGCCGGTCAGCCACGGTGGTCCAGCGTGGCCCCAATGGACAGCGTGGAGCCGGATGGCGCGACCGTATGACACCCCGCATGACCCAGCGCCGGATGGCCCAGATGGGCGGGCGAGCCCTGGCGGCCCAGATGACGCCGGAGCAGCGGCGAGAGTCGGCGCGGCGGGCGGCGCTGGCCCGGTGGGTCGCGTATCGGGCGGCCCGGGATGTCCGGCGGACGGCGGAGCCCACGAGATGAGCCGCCTGGCCTGCCGGTTCGGCCGTCACGACGACCCGCAGCATGTCGAGGACCATCGGATATGCCTACGCCACCGGGACATGGCCGGCATCTACGGAGTGTCGCGCCGCGCGATTGGCAGGATTTTAGCAAATCAGTCCTACAAGGGCGCAAGAGTATGACCCTGCATAATGTTTTCGTCGCCGGAAATCCACGAGGCCAACCGCGTCCACGCGCGTTCGCGCGACATGGCAAGGCGCGCGTCTACGACCCCGGCACGGCCGAACACTGGAAGAGCCAGATTGCGCTGGCGTTTCCGCAGACCATCCTGGCGTATGCCGGTCCTGTCGCCGTCACGCTGCACTTCGGATTCATGCGACCCAAGAGCCATTTTCGCAAGGGCGGGGGATTGACCAAGTCCGCGCCACTCGCGCATCTCGGCAAGCCGGACCTCGATAACGCCATCAAGGCGGTCCTCGATGCGCTCACCACCATCGGCGTGTGGCCCGACGACACGCAGGTGGTGGACCTCTGCGCCACGAAACGCTATGCAGACCCGGGCGATCGCGCGGGCTGCCAGATCACTATCGCCACGCAAGGAGCGTTCTGATGTTCCTCTCTCCACACGTGCCGTGTTTGTTGAAATCCGCCACGCTCAAACTGACGAAGGATGAGACGCGCTTGGCGCTCGTCACCTGCGTGGTTGAACCGTTCCGCCGTGAGCTGGCGGCCGAATTGGGTGTCGACGTCGTGGAGCATTTGTTCTGCCAAAATCCCGATCGGCGAGACGCGGAGGCGCCAGCGTGGATTCCGCGTCCGGAGATAACCGAGATCGGCTTTGCGCTCCCGCTCTCGCGCCAACTCGTCGGCGTGGTAGAACACCCGGAACTGCCATCAGCCTACGAGTTGCGCGACGTCGGGATCGAGAAGATCCGCGTCGCGCGGCCCGATCCGGAGTTGCCACGTCTCGCGCTCTCGTTCGTCCTGGTCATCGTCCTCGAATCGAAGGACGCGATCAACTTCGTCGTGCACGACTTCGGCCGGCTCGTGTACCTGACGTTCGCGGCGATGCAGCGGGATCTGCCGCTGGACGCAGTGGCGGCATCCGCTCTCAGCGACCGTTGACCATGTCGTGCCGATTTCGCGTGGCGGGCGAAACGTCCGCGCGAATACGCAACTTGCGCACGCCCAATGCAATGCGAGCAAGGGGAACCGGGTACCCCCCCTCCGTCCGGCAAGGTACCGTTGACGGATTCCACTATGCGGGCAAACGGGCG
>ERZ1292629.704-Hain-H43-01um-R1-704-length-36715-cov-28_pt1 | contig 36715 bp, 53 predicted proteins | sample MGYA00564399_ERZ1292629 | MGnify/ENA primary metagenome ERZ1292629 (study PRJEB36523, sample SAMEA6512636) | groundwater metagenome | collected 2019-01-08 | study: AquaDiva: Metagenomics assemblies of 32 groundwater samples
TTCATTTTGTTCTCCTTTATATTTCAACTATCGGCGGGGTTATTCGCCCTCGCCTTGAAGAGTCCTAACCCATACTGAATTATTTTTAGTTTCATATCGTACCAGGCGGTGTCCCAGGCGGCGGCCCAGGCGGCACTGACGGCCCTGTCGGCGGCCCTGGCGGCCATGTCGGCGGCCCTGGCGGCCATGTCGGCGGCACTGACGGCACAGGTGGCACTGGCGGCGGCCCAGGCGGCGGTACTGACGGCCCTGGCGTCCCAGGCGGCCCAGGCGGCGTCACTGGCGGCGGCCCTGGCGGCCCTGGCGGCGGCACTGACGGCCCTGGCGTCCCTGTCGGCGGCCCTGGCGGCCCTGGCGGCGGCCCTGTCGGCTGTAGGATTTTCCGCCCAATTTTTCCAAATGACCGCCTCACACGGATATTCTTTTTCCCACAACGGTAAAACCTGTCTCGCCGCAAAAATGGCATACCTGACCTTATCTTCTTTTTTCAGGAGGTGGCAAATAGTCCAGTTTGCGAAGTTAAGTTTTTTGTCCGAAAGCAACTGATCCATTATTTTTACGGCGTCGGTTTCATTCAGTGTGTTGTAGTAGTCCACCCCGTCCACACATGCGCGTTCAGCGGTAAGCCACTCTTTTGTTATTTTATAAGTTTTCATTTTGTTCTCCTTTATATTTCAACTATCGGCGGGGTTATTCGCCCTCGCCTGTGGCTTTCAGGATTGCGGCGCATAAGGCCGCAACTTCCGCGCTGCCTTTCCCCGTGATTCTGTTAGCGGCTTGTAATGCTATGACAGCTTTTTTGGCCGCTCCCAATAGTTCCGGCACGACGGATATCAGGCGGGCGTTGGCTTTGGATTTTTTTAACGAATTTTGCGGGCACGAACAGATAAACATATCATCCTCTGCTCGGATAATATGTGTATATTCATCAGCTTTTTCTTGGTAATGCCACGGTCCCGGCGTAAACGCTTCTTTTTTTGTTCTCATTTGTTTTGTCCTCGCTTTTTGGCTTTAGTTTATTTTTTGCGTATTCAATGCGTTCGGTTAATCTTTTTATTAAAAGCCTTAAATCATGTCTTTTTATACGCAAAGTTTTGTATTGAATTTTAAGTATTTCTATATGTGTTTTCCAGTTCTTAATCCTCATATTACCTCTTTGCCGCCCATGCCAAAAAAGACGGGGAAAGCATAGGTATAAGTTTTATTGTTATATCATCACCCTTTTGCCAATTAGCATTAAGGATTGCCGGGTTTTCTTTTATTTGCGCTTGTAATTTTTTGGCCTTTTTTACAGCGTTAGCGGGCAACATCGGTTTACTGGTAAATCTTGTCATCCCGTCGGTAATTTCTATTAACAATTTATTCATATATTCCCCTTTTTTAATCTCGGCCTCATCAGCCGTCGCAAAACGGCGGGAGGCCCGGCGCGCGGGAATCATCCCCGGAACTGTTCAGCAATCCCCATTTTTTTTAGTTCGGGAAGTTGTGAACGAATCGCATTTATTTCCAGGATTCCAGCCTCCGGGTCTGATTCCGCGTAAATATCCCGAATATCCCGCCCCGCATTTTTACCCGCAAAACAGCAATCGGGTTTCATGTTTTCGGGATGCCCACACGGTTGGACTTTAAAATCTAAAATCCAGCACTGGAAATCGTAGCAATATCCCTCTTTTATTTTTCCGTGAATTATTTCGGTCATCATAACCTTGCCTCCATTTTTTCTAGTCTCCCCGAAAGCGGAATCATTTTTTGTCCGCTTCGTTATCACCTGCTGGATTTTGTCCACGATTACTGATGGTTGTTTTTTCATAATTCTCCTTTTTATTTTCGCTCGGGCAGCCGGGCGAACCACAGATTAGGCTTGGTGAGGTATACTTTTTTTCCAGGACCATAAGCAAAGCAGGCCCAGTCTTTTGCTTTCCCATATTTTGCCAGGGCGGAAATCTGGCGCTTAATTTCCGTTTCTTCAGCCAGCTCGTGATGGATGATATCAGGATGCCGTTCCCATACCATCATTCCTACGCCCTTTTCGGTTTCCTCCTCGCTCGCGGTATCATCCGGAATTGATACCGATATTTCGCACATTTGCGAATTGAGTTGCCTGATTCTCACCGCACTGATGGGAAGTTTCTCTCCGATTTTTTCGCACATCGCTATTATATTCATAATTTTTTACTCCTTGTTTTTTTACTTTGCAAAAACCCAATCCTTAAAATCCCCCATCATGCAGTTGATAGGGGATTCATCCCGCTTCTCAATCCAGTATTTTGCATTAGGGATTTTTTTAAAGTGCTCAAAAATTATTGGAAGCAAAATACCTACTTCAGGAAGATCGGGAGAGATGGGAGTATTTTTCATAAATTCCTCGCATCTCTCAATCGCTTTTTTGCGGAGCACCTCCGCCCATGCGATTTGTTTTTCGCTCCCGTCCAGCGCGGGGAGGGATTTTCCAAATTCCACGGCGGCAGCATTGGCTTTAGCCCGCGCCGCAGCTTGCTCCGCTTCCCAGCACTCCGGGCAGGTTTGCGTTTGCGCGAGTTTCCACTCCCGATCTTTCCCCGGCCCGAAAAGTACGCGCTCAAAACTTTTGCCACACACCGAGCACTCTACTTGATATTTAGCCATACATCCTCCTTTAAACATCACTCTACTACCTTAATAGTATAGCATACTATTGTCGGAATGTCAATAGACAATTGGTACAGATTAAAACTGTACCTACAGTATATTTACAAAACGACAATAATGTGTTAGTGAGTGAGGGTCGGTAATTTATTTAGTTATCCGCAATTCTTTATCGGGATAATGGTATCTAAAACATTTTTCTTTAATTCGGAAAACGGGAGTTTTAAAACCTTTCACATCTTCAACAACTTCTTTTCCATTTTCTGTGTATAAAAAATCTGCACGGTAGGAAGTGCCGCAAGGGAATTTATAAACCGGCTGCAAACTTAAATTGGAAATTTTACCGGCCTTTTGTTTCAAAAATAATTCCCAGTATTTAGCGCCTTCTCTTTTGCTGGGGAATTTTATTCCGTTCACAACGCAGGGGATCGCCTTGTATTTACTGTATTCCATGCGTGAAAGTGTAGCAAAGAAAAAAAATATTGACAAGGGTTTTGTTTTGTGGTAAGATTTGGACAATGAAAGCAACCCTTCCAAAATCAAAATCAAATTTGTTCCCTGCCATGGGTATCGCTTCGGAAGGGTTGTGCCTGTGGCGGGGACGATTTTTAAAGGATATAATATGGACTATCAAAAGTTTATTGAGTCAAAAAACCAATGATTTATGAGTGTTAAAATGCACACAGGCTACATAAAACTCTGGCGGAAAATAATGCAGACCGCATTTTACAAAAAGCCGAATATCTGCCACATGGCTATTCACCTTCTTTTAAAAGCCAACCACACCCCACAGTCTTTTGTGTGGAACGGAAAATCGGAAATAATCAACACCGGGCAAATATTAACCGGTAGGAAGGCGCTTTCCGATGAAACCGGACAGAGCCAACAGCAGGTCCGAACATCACTTTTGACCCTCTCCAACCCTACTATCGGTTTTTTAACCATCAAAACAACCAACAAATTTAGCATTATTTCCATTGGCAAATATGGAGAATATCAGGAGTTATCAACCAACAAGTTAACCAACAAACAACCAACAACTAACCAACAACTAACCACAAACAATAATGATAAGAATGTTAAGAATGAAAAGAATATAACTACACCGGCAGGGCCGGTGGATTGGGGTAATTGCAAAACCCCACAACAAAGACTAGCCGCACATTATCTTAAAAGATTTTGTCCTGATATATATAATGGAACGCAAATACAGGCTACGGCCTTTTTTAAACGCCATGGGCGCGCGCTCTCCGACATCTGCAACCAGTGCGGAGGGGATATCCCTTTGATTTTAAAAGCCTTTGACCTTACTGTAGAATATTTCAACAGCAAGAATCTAACATGGATCCCGGACACAGCTGCAAAACATATTTCCGACTACATCGGGAAAGCAAAACAAAAACTAAACCAGGGGGAACAGATATATGCCGAACCTGAATTCTGAAAAATCACAACCTAAACCCAAAGTTTCCACAACATGGAAACCTGATCCTTGGAACGAACGCAGCGAAGAGTTTTATAACCTCTGCTATAAAAATGACGTGTGCCGTTACTGTGGCATGGTGATAAATACCAAACTGGATATATGCGACTGCGCCGGCATGAAGGCCGCCCGCGCCCGATTCAAGGCGCTCATCAGCGGCACCCCGGCAGCCAAGGCAGAACCCATAGACTACAACCCAGACAAATTCTTAGCCCCGGAGTTCACCGAGCAGTAGGACGTGTTTTAATATGAACATTAGATGTTATAGCCCATATATTCAATTTCATTCCTTGAGGCGGCAAAGCCGACTCTGCCAAACCTGGTCTAAAGCCGTTTAAAATCCAAGCTTTGCACTTCTGCAAAGAAGTGTAAAGCGACTGCACTACTAAGAGCTTCTTACTCTTATTCAGTCGTAGAATTATATCATTATAGATTAATGATACAAGAAGGGATTTTTTTGAAAAAGTGTTTATCTTTTTTTAAAAAAATACTTAGAGTATGCGTTTAAAATACACACTGAAAGTATCGGACTTGACAAATCGCTTTTTATCACTTATACTTTATAAACAATTTTATTGTTTGGAGAATTTATGGATATTCATAAATACCAGGGTGACAAAAATCCGGTAGGCAGGCCCAGGGGTCACGGCATATCATGGTATCTCTCTCGCATTGGTGAGGAAACGTCCGCAGAAAATAAAAATAAAAAAGAATTTTTAGCCCGCAGATTATTTGATATCGCGCTTGATCCGGGAACCTCCACAAAAGATGTGATTAATCTTGCCAGTGAAATCATGGACCGCTTGGAAGGTAAGCCGGTGAACATGAATTTGAACGCCGACATAGAAAGCAATCCTTTTGATGGTATTCCCACTGAAAAAATAGAGGCTTTGAAAGTAAAGCTGGAAGAGTTGAGGAAATGATTTAGGGGGAGTTTAAGGTGCAAGTCCTTAATCCTTCGCGCAAGCGGTAAATAGCCCGGCTATGGGATTAGTTTAATAAGAAAAACGCCCCCGTCGCTTTATGGATAATAAATCATTTTGGAAGCGGTCCATAAATTTTTAAAAGATAATTATGAAAAAAAGATTTTATGAAATTTGACAATACAAAGATCAAAGACCTAGTTGACTTCTTGCAGGGATTTAACATGAAAATGTCAGGTATATGCCCTGCGATAATGAAACCGTGTGGATCGTCCTATCAATTCGGGGGTATAGGGTGTATTAAAGAGGGTTGCTATACTGAGTACATTGAAAAAGTTTGCTCTGATATAGAAAATATGATAGATGAAAAGTGTAAAAATAAATAAATAGCTACATCATGGAATCAGAAGAAATAGACCTGCTCTCCTGCGAACTGGAACGCCGAAAACTATACGAGCCTTTGCGATTTTTCAAACCCAATGCGGCACAAGAAAGATTTTTGAATGCTATAGCGGAAAAAGAATCCGAAATCATTTTATTTCCTGCGGGCAACTGGGTAGGAAAGACAGCTGCGGCAATAGTCGCGCTTAGCGCATGTTGTTGGCCGGAGAAAGCGGAGCATGAAGTTTTTAACCAGCCCCTTTTTAAAAACTGGGAATCATTCGGATATCCTAAAAGAGCCAGGATTATTTCCACTCCGAAAGAATTGGAAACCATCGGCAGCGTTCAAACGGAAATTAAAAAATGGTGGCCCGCCGGGAAATACAAACCAGATAAAAAAGGAAAGCAATATCCTTCCGAGTTTACAACCGATACAGGCTGGGTTATGGATTTAATGTCGTATGAACAAGCCATCGAAGAATTTGAGGGCGCAACAATAGGCTTTTTTATTTTCAATGAACCTCCGCCTGAAGCTATTTTTAATGCGTGCATGGCCCGTCGCAAATTTGGCGGTAAAACTTTAATACCAATGACTCCGCTCACTGATTCAGCATGGATTTATGACAAGCTGGTAAGAAATGCTTAATAAAAGCGTTCGCATAATTTACGGCGATACGGAAGATAACTGCCGGGATCATTCCAAAAACGGTGTCTTACCTCATGCAGCAATTCAGGCTTTAAGCGATTCATGCGATCCCGATGATAGAGAAGCCCGGCTGCATGGAAAGTTTATGCATTTGTCCGGTCAAATATTAAAAACATTTACCCGCGAAGTCCACATGATAAAAGATCAGCCGTTAGATTCTTTTTTGTCCGGCACGCATATCTACCAAATTGTTGACCCGGCGATAGGTAAACCGCTTTTTATAATATGGGCGAATGTTTCGGCTATTGGCATTATCACCATTTTCAGGGAATGGCCTGCTTTTGAATTTCAAGGCGCAAGAGATTCAAACATGACGGTCCGGGATTATAAGGATTTATTCCAGGCCGAAGAAGGACATTTTAAACCGCATACAAGGATTTTAGACAGGCACTTTGGTAATGTGCGCCGGACTTGTGGCGGCCTGACTCTCAAGCAGGAATTTGCAGAATTTGGAATAGACTTTGATGATAGTTACTCAATAGCTGATAGCTCCACTGAGGTTGAGACGGGCATATTGAAAGTCAAGGATTTATTGCGGTATAATAAAGAAAATGCTATCAGTACGCTAAATAGACCTAGACTGCAAGTCTTTGAATCATGCCATAACACGATACACAGCTTCGAGCGTTGGAGCCGTGACCCTAAGACTGGAAAGCCCAAAGAAGAGTACAAGGACCCAATGGATTGCGTGCGGTATCTTGCGATGGCAGATCCTGAAGTAACGCAGGATAGGCCGTGGCAGGTGGTTGAGGGAAAATATGGAGTTGGAAACTTATGAAATGCGAAAACTGCAAATGGTATAAAAAAGACACGCCTATTACACATATTCAAATGCATGGAGGATTTTTTGGGACAAAATATAATAAAACTATTTTAGAGGATAGAAAAATTGGAGAATGCCATTTTATTCTCCCCACGTTCAGGTCAAATTCTTTACCAGCAGGGCATAGAGACGGATGTTGGAGAGAAGGATACATTGATTATTTGGGTACAGTGTGGGTTCGCGTTACCGATGATGATTTTTGCAAAGAGTTTGTCTCTAAAATCTAGTCATTACGGAGTGGGGGATAAAAGGATCTTATGGAAAATTATTCCACGTCATGTAGAATGTTCGGAACGTTCGCCCCGGAAGATATGCCGCCTATTGAAAATCCAACAGATAGAACTATTCATTTTTGCAAATATGCTATTTTAAAAAAATTGGATAGAACTTTATATCATCGCAATAGAACTCCGACTGGCCATGATTGCATAGGTAGAAAAGATGGCTCATTTTGGATTGTTGACGAAGAATATTACGACTGGCAAGTTAAATATTGTCCCCATTGTGGGATAAAAGCGCCGAATCAAAATATAAGCACTAGAGACTGAACTAAAAAAATGGCTGACCTTAAAATCAATAAATTACGCAGAATTATTAAAAAACACAATGCGTCCTAAAACCATAGCACAAGATTTGAAAATACTTGGCTTATTGTCGGGTAAGCTGCCGCCAAAGGCCATAGCGCATAAGCTGGGTATCAGCAAATGGAATGTGTACAATACCAAACGGAGGATTAAAAAAAATGCGGATAAAAACCATAGAAAATCACAAAGTTGTTGAGTATATACCTTGTTTTGAATTTGTTTCACAAATGGTCACTTCTGGGGAAGGAATGAGTTTTGTAGGTGATAAAAGGATGATGGCTTATACTTTAGAACGAATGTTTGAAAAATTTAGGGATGATATTCCACAAATAGTAGAAAAAGCTTACGAGGCTGGAATTACTCAAATGAATGATGGGATTAGATTTGAATTGCATTTAGATGCTTATCGTAGGAATATTTAATCAATTTACCAAAAAAAAGCCTTGATTAATGCCGCAAATCGCTTATACTATATATTTGAATGGACCCAACCACATTACCCGATGAAGCACTTGACTATATCAGCCAGGTATCTAACCCTGTAGAAAATAAGCCATTGATAGACCCCGAAGGCGCAAAGCAGGAATTGCTGGCTTACTGCAATGACTTTATAACCAAGTCTGCATCCTGGCGTTCTTCGTCATATGAAGATAAATGGCGCAGATTTCAAAGGGCGGCAGATGGAATTTATGAACCTGAGCTTGCTGCCGCAAAAGAAAAATGGCAGAGCAAGGTCCATGTAGGGATTACTGCCAGCCACAGGGAATCTATACATGCGTACCTTTTTAAAATCATGTGCGGGACAAATCCGCCCTTGGAAATATCGTCACGGTTTGATTTAGGCGAGCAAGACCAATCCAAAAACATACGCGATATTATCCTGCGTGAATTGGACAAAACCAGGTGGGAGGTAGAATTTGATTCCACAATGCATGACGCTGATACTTTTGGCTCAGGTTTTATTCGCAGATATTGGAAAACAGAAACCGCTATCCGCAAACTTAAAAAGCCTGTTACTGAATTAATCCCCAATGACATCAATCCTATGGGGGAAATGGCCGGATATGTGGCCAATAAATTAAAAACATCTTACCAAGAGGACAAAGTCAAGGTAATAACCTACCGTGGTCTTAAGGTCCAGAATGTTTCGATATGGGATGTATTTAAAACACCTAAAGCCCTTAAAATACCCGGTTCAACCATAGCGATTCGTTATTGGATGACTTATGGTGATTTGGTCAAGGGAGTCAATGAAGGTTATCATTTACCAGAAACCATAAAAAAATTAAAAGGTGCGGCCACTTCCAGAAAATTTTCACCCGGAGAATCAGAAGTAAATGCGGACAGGAATGTTACCGATTCAAGTATTGCGGCTCCTGATTATGGCAAGGAATTAGAGTTTTATGAGCTATTCGGCAAACTTCCTAAAAAATGGATTTATTCAATCATCGGCCAGGAATTATCAGGGGATATTGAGGAACTAATTTCAGCGCGTGTCATATTTCATAAAATTTGTCCGGTGGCTGTTGAGGTAAATGACGAATATGACGGAGAACCGCCTATCCACCAACTTAACCATTTCCCTAAAAATGGTGATTCTTACGGATTAGGAATACCCGAAATGCTAGAGACTCCGCAAGCCGTTATCAATGAGATTGTAAATCAAAGGCTTGATAATGGGGCGCAGTCGCTCAATCATCATTTCGCGGTTATAGAAAGCGCCTTAGTTAATCCCAAAGAAGATTTAAAAAGCAAGGCAAGTTGTGTTTTACGCCTTAACGCAAACAAAGTCCCGAATGGTGTAGCCGCTAATGCCATTGCGGAATTGCCTATTAGTGATGTGCCTTCGCGGGCAGGATTCAGTGAGGTCAACGAATGGGAGAGATTCGCACAGGAGCGCACATCAGCCAACAGAGTAACTCTTGGGACGGCGGGTTTAGTCAACGACTCCAATCAAACCCTTGGAGGGCAGCAGATGTTAAAAGAATCTGCCGGCGAAAAGTTTGCATATATCGGGTTAATGATGGAATTAGGATTTAGCCAGGAATTATTCCATGGTATCTGGAAAACTGTTTATACAAATATTGACCCGCAAGATATTGAGGATTCTATCGGCCCTGAACGTGCCCAATCATTTATTTTAATTACACCCGAAGAAATAATGCGGGACTATATTTACAAGCCGATGGGTGTTTTTGGAATGGAAACCAAAGCCGTCAGACAGGCAAGGATATTACAGATACGCGATAAATTTATCGGTGCGCCGTGGATTGATGATGAAAAAATGTACGATGAAACTTGCCGGGCCGGAGATGTTGACGGAGACATGTTTAAAAAGACAGATGAACAGGTAATGCAAGACCAGGCTATGCAGATACCTATGGGGGAAGAAGGGCAAATACCTACTGATACTATGGGAGTGCCAATGCAAGGACAGGGAACAGCATGACAGACGAAGAACGCAAAAATATATCGGTAGCACTAAAGGAAATGTGCGGAAGCTCAGGCGGTAAATATCTTTTAAAGCATATTGATGAAGAAAGCAAGCAAGGATGGAGAGATTTTATAGATTTGCCCGTAGATAAGAAAACGAGTAAGACTTCATATGACTATCAGGCGAAGTATAAAGTTCTTGAAAATTTAAAAGACTGGATTGATACTGAAATAAAGTTGGGGGGGATATAATGCGATGTGGTAGTTGCAAATGGTTTAAACAGGAATTGAAAACGTGTAAGAGAAATTACGGAACGTTTTGGAAACCCATACTAGAAACACTAATTATGCAGACTGGCGTGGGTGAGTGCCATTTTCGCAACGATGTATTGATTAAAAAATATTCTGATAGCGGTCTGAAGCCACATTTTAACTATGACTGGATACAAGTCAAAATAGATGATTTTTGCAAGGATTTTTCAACTCGGGATAAACAAAGACCGAATACAATCAATATGGGAGATCTAAGCGAAGAGGAATGGGAAGATAAGATTTAACTCGTAGCCGGGTAAGCTCCGGTGCATGGGCCTAAATCCCAACGATAAAAGCCTATTAGGAGGCCATAAGACTTAACCGTCTTGTGGCTTTTTTTATAGGCCAAATTTAGCAACCCGCAAGGGCCTAAAGTAGTAATGAGTCAAATTAACTGACCCGCAAATGCGGCAATCAGGAGAACAAGAAAATGAGCGATAACATGACAGCGCATGAAGTTGATGGCAATACACCGTCAGTAGCTAAACCGGCAGGAAATTTGTCTTTTAAACCGGAGAACTTTGCCGCAGATATGGCTAAGTTAGCTGCTGAGATGGGAGTTAAGATAGAAGGTAAAGAAGAACCAAAGCAAGAGAACACGGTATTGCCAGAAACTCCAATAGACCCGCCGACACCGCCCGCACAACCTGACATACAGGCTGCGGTAACGAATGAAGCGACTAAGTCAGTAGAAGTACCGGATAAGTTCAAAAACCCGGATGGTACGGTAAATGTTGCACAGATAGAAAAGTCAACGGCAAATGCAGAAGAAGCATTGGCAAAGTATCTTGAAAAGGAAAAAGAGCTAAAACGCAAAATCAACGAGGTTAAGGCTAAAGAGAATGCCTATATAAATCCTCCTGCGACTATTGCTCCACCTCCTGATATCCACGTAAATACAACTTTTGCGGAACAGCTGGAAGCTGACTTAGCAAAAGATGGCGCGGGTGTGGTACTTGTCAAATTGTTTACAGCCGCACAGGAAGCCGCAGAGGAAAAAGTGCGCGGTGAAATAAGCGGATTAAAAACAATAGTTTCCGAAAATGCGACTACACAGCAAGTCAAGTCCATAGGTAAAAAAGACCCTTGGGTATTTACTACCGAAGGAATTGAAACCTTAACTAAGATACTTGATGAACAGCCGTATATGCAAAAAGCCGTTGACCCTTACAAGGCAGCATATCTACACCATAAGGGAATGCAATCAGTCGTTTCACAGTCTAGCCCGCAGGTCTTGACACCTAATCCAGTAGCCAGACCATCGGCACCAGTGCCGACAGGTCAGGCGGCGAGCCAGACTCAAACGAATCCAGAATCCATGTTTGACAAACTTAATTCCGATCAGAAATTGGAGTTTATAAAAAGACTCCCTTCTTCTGAACAGGAAAAATGGTATGTCAAAGCAGGTTTTCCGGCATTCAATGTTAAGTAAATAGGTGTCGGCAAATAAATGGCAAATCAGACCGATAGTGCAGCTAATAGTAATCTGTTGATGGCGTATTTTGAGCGTAAGGCATTGGAAGTCCTCCACGATCAGGTAGCCTTCTATCAGTTAGCGGATAAAAAACCTCTCCCTAAAGGTAGTGGTGAGTCCATGACCTTTAACGGATGGCGCAAAATAGCTCCGGCCTCAAGCAATCTGTCGGAATATAGCGCTTCCGCTAATGTTGCTGTCCGCTTATCGTCCCGTAAGGTTACGGCTACGATAGCTTCTTATGGCAGGGCTATAGAGATAACCGAGTTCCTTGACCTTACCTCTGTACTTCCTGTTGAGCCGGGCGCGCTTGCTGAATTGGAAGATTCAGCGGCAAGGACTGTTGATAATATCATACAGTTCGCTGCGCTGAAAGATAAATTCCTGCATACTGGTAATGAGAACCGGTGCACGAGTGCTATTCTTTCTGCGTTTATGTCTGCTGCTGCTTCTTCATGGTGTGCTAATACGGGTACTACCGGACAGGCGAGGAGATTCGCTTTCCCTGTTGTATTCGGGACATCATGCGTAAAACTTAGCAGCACTCATGCGGCTTCTGCCGGAGTTGCTTCTATGTCCGCTATGATGGGGCCGATAGCTGTCAGAAAGGCCGTTAATAGGCTTCGCAGACTTAATGTTAAGCCTTTTGCCAATGGCAAATATGCCGGTATCATCCATCCCAACGCGGTGGGTACAATGTTGGCTAACCCCGACTATAAAGCCTGGCTCCAAAATTGGGCGGGCGGTTCTACTTCAACCATGTACAAGCACAAGGTGGCTGAAGTGCATAATGTGGAGTTTATAGAATCCGCTAATATGCCGAGGTTCAACGGCATAACTTCGTTAAGCGGATCCACTAGAGGGAAATTGCTGAACATTTCCTTCATATGCGGTCAGGGTGCGCTTGCTGTGAGTGAACTTGATGGCGGCATTAAGTTTATTCTACACAAGCCGGAACAGACCGGGAATACGTTTGAGTTGTATTCCACGCTTGCATTCAAGGTTAGGGCCGCTGGTGCGGTGCTTAATCCTTCGTGCGGCGTTGTGCTGATAACGCAGGATATGGCGGCTGAAGTTAAGGCCATGTAGTAATCAGTAAATATCCCTTGCCTCTATAAACGGGGCAAGGGAAACAAATTTAAGCAATATAAAATTGGAAAAGGGGTGTATATGAAAAAGATATTAGCTCTGGCAATATTATTTCTATTGCCTGTTATCGGTTATTCAGAGGACGCTTCATTTCTTAAAACAGGCGGCGGCAATGATACCACGGTAGGAACGATGGCGAATGAAGACGGATTGGCTTATAATCGCAATTATTATTTAGATGTTGACGTTTACGGAGCCAATCGTATTTCGTCCGTGATTAACTATTCATCGGTAACTTTTGCTAATGTGGAGTTTAGCACTACCAATATAACTCTTGCTACGGGCAATATAAATAAAGCCAATACCTTTACTTTAGCTTTGCCAGTTTTGCTTAATCAAACAGCCGGAACATTGCCTGTCCCATTAGCTGACAAAACTACATATTACGCAATCAATGTAGACGCAAATAATATTAAATTGGCAACCACATCAGTACAAGCTATAGCCAATGACCCTATCATATTTATATCTTCGTCTGTTACAGGCACGCAGACTTATACACTATCGGCATTGTCAAATGCAGGCAATCCGATATTTGCTTATTATGCCTCAAACGATGGCATAAACTTCTTTGATTTGAGCATGTCAAGTACACCTACGACATACAATGCGGTAAATTGGGGTTACAATATAGGTGAATTTAATTATAACACGCTTAAATTGGCGGTTACTTCTCCGACTGCCGGAGTTGTTAAATTCAAGGCTACGCTAAACTTAAAAGAATAATGGATACCAAAACACAAACATTCAAATTGAATTTAGGCTGTCATAATTCAATACGTCCGGGCTATATAAATATTGATAAAGACAGATACCCGGGAGTTGATTTGGTTTCCGATGTTTCAAAGATTGACCTGCCGGATGGTTGCGCTTCTGAAGTATACGCAAGCAATATCCTGGAACATTTTAGCCATACAAGGACTTTGGAGGTTTTAAAGGAATGGTATCGGCTGCTGACACCTTCGGGCATACTAGCCATATCCGTTCCTGATTTTGACAGGGCCATAGAAATATACAAGCAAAAAGGGTTATGCGATTGGGTAGTCAATTTTCTATGGGGTGATCAAGGCTATGAAGGCGCGAACCATTTTTGCGCTTTTAATGAGGAAAGACTTACTGAATTGCTAAAAGACACAGGTTTTAAAGATATAAGCAGAGTAGAAAAACTACCTGGAAATGATATGAGCGAATGTTCAAATTTAGTCAGCAATGTTGATTATAAATTGGTTTGTTTAAATATGGTAGCTATAAAATAGGAGAAAAATAACATGAAACTTGAAACAAAAACAGACGCAATTACATATAAAGCCTCTTTTGATACTATCCATGAGCAAATAACATATAACCGTGTTCGTCATGCGATATTATGTTTAGTAAAAGAAATGGCCGATTTGAATTTACCAAAAGTAGATTTTATATTAGAAAAATATAAAGTATCACTTTTTGGTAAAGATAAAAGCATATCTATTGAATATCCAAAAGGATGTAATCAAATATTAAGCATAGAACTAAAAGCGGTTAAACTATTGGAAACTAAATTTAAAAAGGCTATTTAAAAAATGACAATAGGTTCTTTTTGTTTAATAAAAAATGAACTTCAGTTTATAAACAATCATTTATCCGCATGGCTTCCTTTTTTGGATAGCATGGTTTTCTTTGATGGACAAAGCACAGATGGAACGCTTGATATCATTAGAGGATTTATAAAGAATCACGAACACGGCAAGAAGATCATACTTGTTGAGGATAAAGACCCCAAAGACCTTAAAGAAGATTATACAAGGCTATCAAATGAGGCAATGCGGGCCTGTCTTAGTGATTTGACTATGTTCCTTCATCCCGATATGTTTCCTGAAAACGGGGAAGTATTAAAAAAGATACCGGAGGACATAATAGCTGCTTCAGTAAACATGCGGTCTTATGCCGGGGAGCCTAACAGTGAAGTTTATGAGATTCAAGGCCGGGGTACTAAATGGAAGAACATATACAGGCTTCGCAATCCAGATTTGGGAGCGCATTACTTCGGGGCTTATGGCGCACAGAACGAAGATACCTATTTCAGCGAAATAACGGGCAATCTACATGAGCATTATGGTCAGGACATGGTTCAGTATCCATATCCAATTTATGACAGCGGGTTGATAGTAAAGCATTACTCCGATGTTAGGCCATACGCTCGCAGACTGGACCGTATGATTAAATGCCTTATTAATCAGGGTTATGGCAAGGAAAATGCCGAAAGGATAGCCCCTAACCATCCAAGGGTATCACTTAAAGCCGGTAATGGCTTTATGTTTCAAAAAGAGCAAGTACCAGAACTTGACGGAGGTTATTAAAGATGGTTTCTTTTATTGTTCCCGTATATAATCCTGACTTGGAAATACTTAAAAAATGCCTCAAATCGCTATTCAGCCAGTCATATAAGGATTTTGAGGTTATAGCGGTTCTGGATGGTCCTAGTATCGTAGCAGAAGCCGCTTTGGATGGTTTTAGGGATATCCGGCTCAAAAGGATAAATATGCCTCATGGTGGGGCTTGTAGGGCGCGTAATGAGGGTTATAAGGCCAGTAAAGGGGATATCGTATGGTTTTGGGACTGTGACTGCATAATTGAACCCGATACCTGTAAAACCTTCATAGACACATTCAAGGAACACCCAGAAGCCTCTTTTCTGTATAGCGGTTACAAATTCCTTGGTGAAAAGGGCGGGATTCCCAGTGAACCCTTTGATCCTTGGACGCTTAAATGCGGTAACTATGTATCCACTTGTTTTCCTATGCGCCGGGAAGCGTTCCCCGGATTTGATGAAAACATAAAGGCTTTTCAGGATTGGGATGTATGGCTTACCATAGTTGAAAAAGGCGGCAAAGGACTATTTATCCCTGGGCATGCGTTCTCAACTAAAGTGCCGGATATAAACAGCATATCAGGCCGCAACTTTACCGCAGGCACATGGCTTGAAAGAGTAAAGGCCATTAAGGGTAAACATAACTTGCCAGACAGGAAAGTATGCGTTTCTTCTTTATCGGATAGGGAAGAAGGAATCCGCCTGGCTAAATTGATAGACGCTGATTTTAAAGATGTTCCCAATTACAAACCCAATAACTATGAAACGGTTATTCAGGTGGGTTTTAGCCTTCATCCTTCAAGGATTAGAAGCCATACCGGAATATTTACACAGGTTCTTAGGAAGAAAATCATATTCTGGACAAGGGACAATATAGCGGAAATTCAGAATAGCATATCCTTTAAAGCGCTGAGGATGTATTCGGAAACGCTTAACAGACATGCTATCCAGTTTGTAGAGGATATGTATGCCAAGAAAGTGATGGAATCTGCGGGGTTTAATGTGTCTGTCCTGCCTATTCCCATGGTTAATACTGGTCCGATAGTAGAATCCCCGGCAGAAACTAAAGTTCTTCTTGATATCACGGAAGAATATCGCAATTTCATGAATTGCATACTTTATAGTCTGCCAGATATAAAATTTGACTACATAGACAGCAATAAGCCGATTAAAGACTATTCGGCTATGGTTTCATTACATCCCGAAGGAACCATGTCTTTTAACATTAAGCGAATGTTGCTTAATGGCAAAAATATTATAAGCAATGTACAAGACCCTTTTTGCGGATATGTGAATAGTGAACAGGACTTAGGCAAATATATAAGTGAGTTTGTAGACACTATCCGTAAAAGGGTTAATCGTAAGACTAGCCCAGCTATTGATTTTTGGTCTAAGCAAATGTCGCCTAATAAACTTATGGAGGTTTTAAAATGAAGGTTAGTTTTATTATTCCTGCTTTTAATTGCGCGGCATGGCTCCCTCATGCTGTTAAATCATGCCAAGATCAAGTCTACAAGGACATTGAGATAGTGATAATTGACGATTGCTCTACCGATACCACGGAGCAGTATATCAACTGGCTTTTAAAGCATGGAGATAAGCGCATTGTTTATCAGCGGAATGGAAAGAACATGGGGCGGTCATATAGCCGCAATTTAGGAAATAAAATATCAACGGGGGAAATTATATGTATTTTGGATTCGGACGATCTAGCGATATCGGACAGGGCAGACTGGACAGTGAAGAAATTGAAGAACTGCCAAGTTTGTTATGGCTCAGCAATAACGATGGACGCTATCGGAGTAAAGATGGGCGAAATAATAGCGGGGCCCTTAGACATAGAAAACATGACAAAACCAATGACGAACTGGAAAGAGAATTTAGAGAAAGGAAAAATAGAGTTAAGGGAAAATAAGATAGTTCATAGCACAATGGGATTTTTAAGGGAGATAGCCTTAAAATATCCCTATGTTGAGGGAAAAGTGGCGGATTTGGGAATAGACGACTGGCAACAGCAGATTAGCATGATACGGGATGGCGTTAAATTTGACTATATCCCGGACGTTATATGCGCCTATCGTGTACATATCTCCGGTATATCTCAAACCCGTAACCATTTAGAAGTCATGAAGTTGAAAGCGCAGATATTGGAGGAAGTTAAATGCAGCCTGTAAAAGTACTTTTTATCCCCACTCTAGTTAGTGGCGTAACTTATTGGCGTATGTGGAACCCCGTCAATTCTGCCAGTAGGACAAGGGCTTTTGACGGATGGCTTTTATGGTGGCAGAAAGAATTGACAGAAATGCATCCCTGGCAGAATGATATTTTAAGCAATGAATACTATGCCAGAATTACGGGGGAAATAGAAGCGGGCTGTTTAAAATCAGATATTGTGGTTATGAGCATGATACATACCCCGATAGGTTTAAGCACTGTACAAGGCATACGAGAGGTTTACGGTAAGCCGGTGGTTATGGAAATTGACGACAATATTTTATCATGCCCGGCATACAATCCTGCGGCTCTGGCATATAACCCAAATACCAATGTGCGTAAAACAACGGTTCAGCAAATGCGGGAATCGGACGCACTTATAGTTAGCACACCATATCTTAAAGAGATTTATTCCGAATTCAACGACAATATTTATGTGCTTCCGAACAGTATAGATTTTAATGCTTGGGACAAATTGCAGCATAGAAAAAATAAGGGAAAAATTACCATAGGCTGGGTAGGTGGCGCGAATCATAATGACGACTTACTTATCATTGAACCTGCCATAGATTATCTATGCAATAAATATCCGCAAGTGGAATTTGTATTTGGGCATGGTATGCATCCTAAATTTAGAGACAAGAAAGGTACAAGATGGCTTAGGGATTTTATCCGCATAGACAAATATCCCCAAGCTATAGCGAGAATGAGTTTTGATATTGGCATAGCTCCATTGGTAGATAATGCCTTTAATCGTGGTAAATCCAATTTGCGCTGGATTGAATATTCGGCTTTGGGTATACCGACAGTAGCCTCTAATGTAGGCCATTTTGCGGAAACAATACATGATGGCTCTGATGGAATGCTATGCGACACTCCTGAAGATTTCATACAAGCCTTGGAATCGTTAATAACAGACACAAGTAAGCGCAAATGTATGGCAAAGGAAGCGAAGGCAAGAGTATTCAAAGACTTCAATATAGATACCACAGTAAAACTTTATGAAAAAGCGTTTAAAGAAATTATTGAAAGAGGGCAGGTTAAGCGAATTGCAGCAGGATTCAAGGATTCTAATTTTAAGCAGCCTGCGGAGGTCGTATGACAAGGGCCGAATTAAGGACTTTAACCTCAAGATTTTGCGAAGACCCCAATCAGACTAAATTTAGTGCGGATAAATATAATGACGGACTTGACAAGGCCGAAAAACAATTTGCTATGGATTCAAAGGCTCTTTATAAAGATTCTGCTATAACTATGGTTTTAGATCAAGCGGCTTATTCTTTGCCTAGTGATTTTATGCTTGAAAAGCAGGTGGTTTTAAACGGGATAGAACTTAAGCCTATCAGCCGGGCTTCATTGCAAATAGTCAAGAAAGCGGAAAGATGGGATGATGATACTGGAAGTCCGAAATATTTTATAATTGACCCGGAAGAAGCAAGAAAGACGATATCTTTATACCCTATACCTGACTCTACAGTAGATGGTACAAGCCTTGTTTTAACCTATTATTGCTTCCCTGCTGCAATGAGCAGCGATACTTCAGTACCGCTTAATGGATCTGCTTTAATGGTTCAGTTCCATACCGGACTTGCCGCTTATGCAGCATGGCTTCTTTTAATGTATCTGACACAGACCCCTGAAATAGCGCAAAAAAGAAGCGAGCTTTTTAGTATTTATACCACCAAAGTAAACGAGGCTATCCAGACGTTCGGCAATACAAAATCCGAACCCTTAAGCTTTCATGTGGAGGATGTACGCACAAGATAATTATTTTATTATCTTTTCTGGCTACAAATATCCAAGCCGCTAATTTGACGGTTTCCGGTCCCTTTTCGGGTTTAAACGATACCGATAGTAGCATAACCCTTACCGATGGAGAATCACAAGATACTTTAAATGTAGAAATATCAAAAAACGCTTTAGCACTTAAAAAAAGAAAGGGTTATTCTTTGCTTTATACTCTTACCACAGCGACAGAGCCTATTCATGGGGCGATATATTTCAAAAGTCAGGCTGGTGATAACATTAAAATATACGCGCATGATTCTTATATATCAGTGTCTAAAAATGGCGGGGCTTTTACAAATTTAATGAGTACCGGCGCGCCCCTTGCTAAATGGTCCTTCTGTGTTTCAGACGGGCAAGCCTATGGCTTTAATGACGGACATCAGACTCCATGGTCTTATAATGGGACTACAATGACATATTATAGCACTATGCCGAAGGCTTCTTTGTGTTCAATGACCGTGGACCGTATGCTACTTGCCGGGACTACTGATTACCCAAATCGCCTTTATTTTTCCAGAAGCGGGACAATAACCGATTTTACAGTAGGCACAACCCCTGAAGCCCCTGGCTTTGAGGATATAGGTCTGGCCGGCGAAAAGATAACCAACATCTTTGCGACACAGGCCGAATGGCTGATATTCAAAACAAATTCTTTTACTTCATATCAGGGAAGCAACCAGTTTGACCTTGTGCCTTCTGTTATATCTGAAAAAGTAGGCATGAACGAACCTCATGCCATAGTCCAGCATGAAGGCATAATTTATTTCAAAGCCATTGATGGCAAATTATGGGGTTACACTTCTGGAACACTTAGCGAATTATCAAAGAAAATATCCAATTTTGTAGAGGGGATAACCAAAGACAATGTCAACTCAAAGGAATATACAAGCAAAACCGACTTTGACAGCGGCATATATTACAAGTCCACTGGCTCCATAACGTCCGGTAGCGTTGAGCCTTACCAGTTTATAAGCACTGATACACTGAGCGCTGATTTTAATGCCGGGGTTCTTACTGGTTCCGCTACTGTTTCTGGCGATTCTGTACTACTTTATCCTATTAATGACGTATCAATATCATCATTAACGCAAAGGAATGTTCCACTTATAAAGTCATGGTATGATATCGCATATGGAACAGGAATATTTGTCGCTATTAGTTATGGTAGCAATACTGCAATAACTAGCTCTGATGGCATAGCATGGAGTTCCTATACCACAACTACAGAAGCGGCATGGGAGGGAATAACATTCGGAAACAATCTATTTGTTGCTGTTGCAGAAAATAAAGTCATGACAAGTCCAGACGGGCAGACATGGACGGCAAGAACTCCTGCAACAAATAGTTTCTGGCGCGATGTTGTATATGGCAATGGAATATATGTTGCGACGGCTTATGCTAAGCAATATCCGAATACTGCATTAGTAATGACAAGTCCTGACGGGATTGTATGGTCTACTAGAACAATTCCAGAAGCAAATCGCTGGGAAGGAATAGCATACGGCAACGGATTATTTGTTGCGGTAAGTGATGATGGGACTAATCAGGTAATGACAAGTCCAGATGGTATCACATGGACGGCGAGAAATTCCCCAAATTCTTACTGGCTGAATGTTACATATGGGAATGGACTATTTGTCGCTGTCGCAGAACTTACTTCTCCTAGAATAATGACAAGTCCAGATGGTATCACATGGACGGAAAGAACTGTACCTGTTGACCGTAGTTTTTATGGATTAGCATATGGAGATGGATTATTTGTTGGAACCAACTCTAACTCTGTGGCAGAGATAATAATAAGCACTAACGGTGTTAATTGGTCAACCGCTACTGGAGTCGCACAAGGTTTAGCTCTAATGACATATGGCAATGGTAAATTTGTATTTGGTGGTGGTTCATCAGTTGCTAAAATACACACTGCGGATTTATTAACCTACACCACAACCGGGACATTTGTTTCCCGGCCGCATGCCATTGAAACCGCAGTTTCATCACAGACATATTACGGCTATATAACCTATACATCTTCAGTTCCGACAGGTTCACAGATAGATTGGTTCGTACGCAATGCAAGTGCAACAACCGGCACATATTCATTATGGGCCGCAACTACGCAACAGCTATTGTTAAGTTCCACAAATACGGCTTGGGAATATAAAGCGGCATTATATAAAACCACGTCTTTAACAACCCCTGTTATTTATGACGCTGCATTGGTATTTAAGACTACTGGCTATTGGGAATCGCCCGAAGTGCCTTTGCTTGGGGTAGGATCATGGGGTATATTTAGCGCAAATTCAAGCCTAGACAATGCGGCCTCTTTGACTTATACAATGGCGGTCACAACCTTTGCAGGCGGGACTGCTTCGGCTACGCGAGAATCTGTTACCTCTGGAAGCGTTATAGCGGTGTCTACTGGCGCATATACACGAATACGCGCAACAGATAACTTTACCACAGCCACGGAAACAGTAAAGCTAAATAGCGCATATATTTCATGGACTACAACTCCCGATAAAATGGCAAATGCTTTTGAGTATTTAGGCGATATTTATTTCAGCGTTCCATACCTGGCCTTATCAAATACGCGATTGCTTAAATTTGACACAGCGGCGGCAGGATGGAATATCTTTGACATTGGGGTTAATTCCCCCTTGAATATAGATGGCTCAATATGGTTTGGCTCTCCTACTGGCGCATATATTTACCAATATCCAAGCGGTGACAATGACAACGGAAATGCTATAAATTCACATTGGAAGTCAAAGAATTATATCGGCTCTAATCCGTATGTGGAAAAGCAGTTTCAAAGATTGTCTTTGATAGCAGGTAGTGATTATGGCTCAAGCCTTGATATTACCTATACAATGGACACGTCTACCTCAACAAGTTATAGCCTTTCCTTGACTTCCACAACTTCGGATTTTGTACGAAACAACAGGGCTTTGCCGGTAGGTGAAATAGGCACATTTTTTAATTTAAAAATAGGCAATAACGCTATCAATCAGCCTTGGTCTTTTTATGGTGCTAGTGTTGATTATTCCGACGAGGTTTGGCGCGTTATGCCGGAGAATTAGGAGGATTTATGGGTAATTCATTTTCGGATTGGCAAAAAAAAAGGGAAAACCCTACCGAATCGCGCAAGCCGTCTGGTGTAAATCAACCGGCCATAGATTTGACAAATATAATAAATTCCGATGAATGGAAAAGATATTTCAATGCGGGGCGGGTCCAGTTACCAGAAGCAAAGGCCATGCAAAGCGATAAACACGCTATATGGGGATTGAATGCTATACAAGGACAATTAGCTAAAGTCAGAGAAGAAGATAAACGCATAGCCAATTATTATGAACTTGCAACAGGCAAAAAGGCAGACCAATCTGTCATTGACCAATTCGGGCAATATGCCAATGATCCCGCTTTGCTACAGGCCGCAATAGGCAGGGCGGCGGCTACTACCAATTTTGATACTTCTACTCCTGCCGGGCCGGATACTTCTGCCGCTGACGCTTCACGGCTTAAATTGATAGATAGTATAAAAAGTTCCGTTCAGGAAACTTTAGGCCGTGCGCCTACAGAAGCGGAACTAGGTTATTTTGGCAAACAGATGGAAGCGGGCAACTTAGACGCTTACGGTTTACAGGATTTTTTAAAAGGCACAAGCGAATATCAGACAAAATATGCCGATACGGCCCGGACCAAACTTGCCGGGGAATTAGGCGCAGTAGATACCCAATACTTAGACAAGATAGGCAGCCAACTTGAATCTAAATATGCTTCTATGGGGCGCAAAGGTTCCTCGGCCTTTGGTTCGGCCTTAATAAATGCAGGGAAAGACCTTGCCACTGAAAGGACGGGTTATCTTGCCAATATAGGCTACAATGCGGCTCTAAGCGGTCAAGATTCGCTCAAGGCTGCTTATAATAACCGTCTATCGCAAATGTATGCCAGCCAGCAGAATTTGCCTACAGCGCAGAATCAAAGCGCACAGCGTTATTATTCCAATCAGGACTATTATAGACAAGCGGCGGCGCAGGAAAGACTTGCGGCTTTATCGCAACCGAAACAAGGGTCTTTCCTACAAAGTCTTTTGCCCGGTGTTATTCAGGCCGGAGCTTCATTGTATGGCGGTTATTTAAGTAGACCCAAAACAGTAACAAATTATAATCCCGGTGGTGGTGGATATACGCCTTGGAATGGATAGGAGAATTTTATGCCTTACGAACCTAATTACTTTGGTGTCAGCATGGGGAATGCAATATCCGCAGGAGCCAGGCATATATCAGACGCTTTACAAAGGCGTTATGAAATGCAGATGCAGGATAAAGAAAGACAGCAAATGTTAGCCGAACAGCAGAGAAAGGAAACTTCAGGACGTACATTTGAAATGCAGAAATTAGGATATGACAATACCCCTGAATCTCTTGACTCTTTTATATCAGATAGGAAAAAGGCCAGGGAATTGGAAAACGCCAATACTCAGGCGCAGACTAATATGTTAAATAGACGGGCCGAAACTGTAGGGCAAAAACCGCCTTCAAGTTATAGATACACTGAATCTGGAAATTTAGAATTGATTCCCGGTAGTCCCGAAGATAGAAAAGCACAAGAATCTGCGGAAAAAAATACTAAAGCCATAGAATCAAATCTAAGCGAAGGATTAAAAGTTGTAAACGCATTAGATGAGGCCGATAAACTATCAGATAATTGGTTTTCTACGGGATGGTCAAATCTTGCATTTTCAGAAATGCCTAATACCAACGCTAAGTCATTAAATAATTATATTAAAACCATAGAGTCCAATATAGGATTTGATAGATTGACTGCAATGCGTAATGCTAGTAAAACCGGAGGCGCATTAGGAAACGTGTCAGATAGGGAGTTATCTTTGTTAGTTTCTAGTGCCGGACCTCTTGATCCTACCGACAGAAATTTTAAAAAGAATCTTGAATTTATACAAAAACATTATAAAAGATTCATTTCTGGACTAAAAGATTATTCAGGATATAGTAAAGAGGCAATATCTGCTGACTTAATATCACATGGATTCTCTCCCGAAGAAAGCAGGTCATTAACAAATTCTATTAGTGAAATAAAAAGTAATCCATTTGGACAACAAATACCGCAAAGGCAAGGGCTTACTGCTAATCCTGAACAAAGAGACAATGAATTATCTGCGCAAGGAATAAAAGCAACAAGAACTTTAAAATCAGGGCAGAAAGTGAATGTAATAAGTTATGATAATGGTAAAACATGGCAGGAGGAATAATGCCTAAAATATACACAGAAGATGATTTTATTGATAAACCAAATCCCACAATGTGGGAAAGATTTTCAGCCGGATTTTCTGGAAAAGAAATATCCCAACCACAAGGTTTTGATATGGGAGATATTGCACAATTCGTTGGGGAAAATGCTTTACCTACTGCCGGCGCTATGATAGGGGGCCTGGCGGGGCCTGGCGGGGCTATGGCAGGGGCTATGGCAGGGAAAGCCATGCAAAAGGGTGTTACGCAGACAATAGGAGCATTTAAACCCGGATTTGCACCTAAGGAATCGGTTATAAAAACAATAGCCGATGTGGGTATTACTGGTGCACTGGAAGGAGCCGGACAAGGCGCAATGGCATTAGGGAAAGCTATTATGCCAACAATAAAGACCGCTATTTCCCAAGTCATGCATGGAATGGCCGGAATACCTCAAAAGACTGCTAAAAAAGTTTTAGATAATCCCGATATTTTAAAAAATGCTGTTTCAGTGGATGAAGCAGGCAAGATATTTGAATCTACTATTAAAAATGCGGGCATGGAATATGGTCCAAAAGCGGTGGAAAAAGTTACAGGCGATATAATGGTATCAGATTCAACCACAAGAAAACTTTTGAATGATACATTAAAACGCATAAAACAACTTGAGGGTTATAATAAAATAAATGGCAAAAGAGTTTATCTTGAGGATATGCCAGAAAATGCACAAGCCGTTAAGGATTTAACACAGCAGGCATTAGCGGCAAGATATGAGTTGTCTAAAATGTTAAAAGCCGCAAAATGGGGTGACCCAAAATTAAGGGCAGAAGAAGCAAATATATTGGAAAAAATGAATGGCTTAGATGATTGGCTGGAAAATAGAGTACCGGGATTTTCTAATGCAAGGGAAATATATTCATTTGCCAAGATAAAAGACGAATTTAATTCTCTGTTTCCTAGAAAGAAAAATCTATCAGCAGACGCTGTACGGATGATGTTAGCTGCCGGAGGCGCAACCACGGCTTTAGCCACAGGAACACCGAGCGGATTGATAGGAGTTGCGGCAATGTCTCCTAAGGCATGGGAATATGGAATTAGGGGAGCAACGAGTACACCTATTAAATATGGAGCAGAAGCAATAAAACCGATAGTAAGAGCTTCTGTTTTGTCATTATCTAATCCGCTAAGTTCATCCACTGAGCAATTAATGCGTAAACATTACGAGGCTCAAAAAGTGAAAATATTGATTTATGCTTTGCTTTTAATGCCTAATTTTGCATTGGGGCAGTGGTGTCCGGTCCAGGTAACGTCTATTCAATCAATACAAGAGAATTTCCGTAGAGCTTCGTTATATTCCAATCGTAAATTAGACAAATTCGCTAATGATACCTTGTATGGAAATTTGACTTTTAATAGTGAGATAACAATATCCACTTCAATAATATTCAATAATGTTTCAAAATCCGCATGGCCTGTATTGCTTGAATCCACACAGACCTTCACAGGTTCCAACACATTCTCCCAAACAGGTGCTGGGGGTACAACCATTTCAAGCGCGACTATAACATCAGCCGTTATTCCGACCATAACGGGGAATACCAATTTCAGCGGGACGACCTCAACTACAACTTTTGCGGGATGGATCAGTTTAAGCGGGGCCGCTTGGGTAGTGAACGACTGTTTCACCGCTACTACTTGTGTCGCTCTTTGTGCCGCAGGGAAATTCGCTTTAATAGTGGGATGTGATGCACCACAATCCTCAATAAGAAAGCAAGTCAGTAATGCTGACGCAAATCTTGTATCCGGATCGCAAGGAGCGTATTGTCAGGCCGCCGCAGCTGGTACTAATTTTTACGCTTCGGCACTATGCGTAAACATAAAGTGGTGATGCGATAATGCCCTTTGAGACCATTTTGCTTATGCTTGCGATAGTGGGACTTTTCTACGCGCTTGGACGGAAGAAGGTATGAATAACACCGAACTCTTTGAACGCTTCCAGCGGAAAACGGACTACCTCCTGGGAGAGGTACAAAAGTCCGAGGACAGTATCAAGGACCACATTTCAGATGAGATTAAAAAAATTGACTGCCGCGTCACTTCACTGGAACACTTCAGGACATACATACACGCAGCCACGGGAGCGATACTGGCCCTGTATGCCGGACTCAAAGCAAAATTGCTAGAATAATACCATGCAAAGACAAGACGAACAACTGACCCCGAATTTTACCCTCTTTGAACTGACCAAAACCAATAATAAGGACTGGAAAGAGAAGAACCGGGATTTAAGCGACGAACAGGTGGGGAAAATCAAGACCCTAGCGGGGTTCATGGAGCTTATCAGGGCGCTCTTAAACGCCCCCGTGAACGTGCATAGCGGTTATAGGTGTCCCGGCCTCAACGGGGCCACTATCGGCAGCTCACAGACCAGCCAGCACCCTCTATGCGAAGCCTGCGACTTTGACGCTGAGGGCCAAACACCGGAGCAGAGCTTTGACATTCTCTCAAAATATGTGCCGTTTCTCAAAATAGGTCAGATGATTTTGGAAACCCGGCTCGGTGTGCCATGGATTCATATTTCCATGGCGGGGAATAGGCCTATAGAAAAACAAGGGCAGGTCTTTAAAATAAGGACACTATGACTGAAACTTTATCCGTTGATCATATCATTTTTGAAAAATACAGGGATGGCGGCCATGATTGTATTTCCGTCCAGCGCTTTGACAGGTCTGGTGATAAACTTCCATGCGTTTCTTTTTCTATAGGGAATGGCCCTGCCGCATTCAATGTTCTCAGCCAGATAGCAGAACTCATGGGCGTTAAAATAACAGCCGCAACAGAGGATAAATTTGGGACTCCAAAGCCCGGCACATAGAAAAGGTATGGGGTTATGCTCAAAACTCTATTCGCGCGATTCACGAAAGGCATTTACTTAAGCGTAGATATACGGGTATTGGAAAAGGTTTTAAGAAAAATACGAAGGTGGATTAGGAGGAAACCATGAGTCTAAATCCGATAGTCTGGTACAAACAAATTTCAGCGTTGTTGAAAATCAAAAAGGAGGTTTCATCTATGAGTCTTTCAGAGTTAAAAACAAGCGAGGGGAGAATGACACTGGTGTTGAATATAATCAGTATTTGGGCCGCTGTACAGGGCTTCCTGCCTGCTACGCTTGTGGTGAAAGTTGCGGCCGCTTCTATCGCCGTTTATGCCATTGCCCGCAGTTTGGTCAAAGCCGGGGAAGCAATTGCCAAAATCACTCCGTCACCAAAAGACGACGCGATTGTAGCCGAGGTCGTAAAAGTGCTTGACGCTGTTTCCGGCGCGAAAGTGAATCCGTAAACTTCCTCCCCTGCCAACATGCGAAAGCCTTGGCAGGGGTCATTTTTACTCCCCAAAAACCGTATATTTAACCCCGTTTTCAACATAGACCCGCTTGCCGGGCGTTTCAGGGCTTGGCAGAGCCTCTTCCTTGCCCTTGGTGGGGCTTTTGGGAGTATCGGCCTGTATTCCCTTGGGAACTACTATTTCAAGCGGTGCACGTAGCTGCTTGAAGTTGTCTTTAACTTCGGCGGATTCTGTATTTATTTGTTGAACACAAGCGCCAATCCAAAAACCAATGAAGAAACATGCTCCACATGGAATAAAATATTGCCAGATTTCCATTATTTCATCTCCTTATAGTCAGGATTCCATGAATAATAAGCGATTTTGCGTCCGCAACCGTTTTCAAAATACTCGCGTTTAAGTTCTGGATTATCGCCTGTTGACGCGGCACGAAACTTGCGGGCAAGTGTGGCGGCACTTGTTTTAAGCCCCATGAGTTCTTTTACCATGTCTGGCGGCATGATGGAATCGGGCCGTCGTTTTAAATATTCCTTGGCCCGGCTTAAATCTGAACCGGGGTTAAACCTGACTGGCACATGGGTGAATGGCAGTTCGTGTTGGATCATTTTATTACCTCAAGATATACCCTTATTTTTTTACCAATATAAGGAACTAACAGTTTAAGGTGTTTTTTCCTTTGTTTTTCACTGGATGGGAAAAGGCTTGCGCCCTCATCATCAAATAAAATATTTTTCGCCGGTTTACAATCGTAAACACCTAATGATATTTTCTTCATCTTATAATTCCTCCGTTTCTATGCTTATTGTAAGACATTTTAAAAAGGTTGTCAAGGTCTTTCTTCCTTTCAGAAATGGGTAATTAGGTCTTGACATGTTCCGCTAATTGTGTTACACTTTATTTTATGATACCGAAAAGAAAAACAACAACCGTGCGACTTTCCGACGGAATGAGGCTGGAAATATCTAACCAGGCAAGTAAAAAGAAAATTACCCTTTCCGAATTTATAAGAATGGCAATTATAAAATATTTGCGTTGGTAGGATAATCAAATGATACAACCGAAAGCTGAAAGTCGCACATCGGAAACGATTCTCTTGAAAAGGGAGAATCGTTTCCTGTGGGTTCTATGTCTAATACAATTACTATTCCTTATGGTGTTGTATTTCCAGACAGAATCGCTCGTAACCCACCAAACACAAACGCAGATACAGGAGATAAAATGAATCCCGAAACCGAAACAATACAGGAAGGAAAAACAGTCGGCCCCGCATTGCCTCCGCAACAGCGGGCAGTCGCCATCATGTCGGACACCTTCGTCCCGCGCAACCTGATAGAACTCAAAGAGCTTGCCGCTTTTTTGGCGGCGAGTGATTTAATCCCTAAGTCGCTCGGAGGTCGCAAAGAGAATGTAGCCATCGTGCTTATGATGGGCCATGAGATTGGGTGTGGTGGCATTGCAGCTTTGCGGAACATTTACGTCGTGAATAACCGCCCTTCAATATATGGAGACCTAGCGACAGCCCTTGTGAGGAGATCGGGGCTTTGCGAGGAACTAGAGTATAAATTTGAGGGAACAGGGGACACACTTAAATGTATTGCCTTTGGCAAGCGCAAAGGAATGAAAAATGGACATACAGAGGAATATTCATGGAAGGAGGCTTGCGATAGCGGTCTTGTGGAAAAAAACCTCACATATAGAAAGTTCCCCAAACCGATGATAATGTGGAAATGTTTACACCACTTATTTTCGTTCCTATGGTCCGATGTGCTTCACGGCATGGGTATCCGCGAACTGGTAGGTGACGAAATACAGGAAGCCGAGGTAGTGCCGCAGGTGGTGGTAGAAGGCCCTATACAGGCCCAAATAGCCCATGCACAGGCCCCCGCCGTCCCCGTTGAGGCTAAGCGGCCAGTCGGCAGACCCCCTACTAAATCTAAACCTGCACCCGCGCCGGCGGAAACATCCACGGAATTGACCCCCGAAGAAATCGCGGCCAAGGTAGAGGCTGCCAAGGCCCGCTACAACGCCGCAGGAACCCCACCAGAAGCGGAAACCCTGCCAGACGAACCCAAGAAAGAAGAATATCAGGACAACGGGTTTGCAGAGGGGAAAGAGGAACCCATGAAAAAGAAAACAGATAGCGTGAAAGGAATAATTACCCGCGTCCTGCGCCTGTCAAACCCGGCCACAAAGGAACCTATGGGCTTTGGCATAGGCATTGACGTTCAAGAGGGTAAAAAGACCGTGGAGCATATATACATGGTGGAGTCGCTGGACTACGCTATGGATATGAGACCCTTGGTGGCAGAAAAAACACCAGTGGAACTGTTCTTTGAGCCGTTGGAGACCCCTGTGCCGTCGGTGCATGGTAAGGTGCTTAAATACGAAGTGGTCAAATAAATAGACAATGAATTGAGGCCGCTGGTTTACCGCCTAACAGCCCGCAGACCAGCGGCCCGATTTACAAAAGATAAGGAGAAAAAAGAATGAAATTCAGAAAAAAACCAGTAGTTATTGAAGCGTTCCAAATGACACAGGAACGCAGAAGCGATAATCGGGATTGGCCTGAATGGCTCAATCAAGCATGGAATAAAGACAGAGAAACAGTCGGGTCTTTATATCCCACCACACCGTCCACAGAGGGAATCAGTAGTGCTGTACTCTCAATCGGAACATTGGAAGGCCCTCATACTGTTTCATGGGGGGATTGGATTATACAGGGAGTAAAGGGCGAAATCTATCCGTGTAAACCGGATATATTTGAAGCCACATACGAAGTGGTGAAGTAGTTTTTTGTGCGGCAATGTGGAAGGACATATTATTGATAATGGCGGCTAACCATAACGAGTTGATAGTAATAAACAACGACCCGATGGGTGGACAACATACGCCAATAGCAGGTATCAAGCCCTGCCCGCACGAATGAAAATAGCCGGATAGCGTCGTCCGACGAAGCTCGCAATGCCGGTAGTGGGCCAGTCAGCCGTGATACTGGCCTAAATTAAAGGGAGGATGATATGAAACCAGACTTAAAAAATGAACCATTAACAGTAGCAGATTTGTTGCAACTACCAGAAAAACTTATAACGGGCGAATATTGGGAAGTTGTGCGTGAAGGTGTTGTACATGAAGAATACACCATTGGTGGAAGTTGGGCGAACACTCTTACGTCTATATTTCCCGATAACACTATAAAGGTTATCGGCTATATCGGTCAAAAAACAGGTATACGATTATGCCGCGCCTGTGGAGAAGTCTTAGAGGGCGGAAATGCTAAACCCCGCTGACCATAGTTAAAGGAGATTATGAAATATATAACCACGGAAAAACTACCTATAAAGAGTTGGTGCAATACCCCGGAGGATGGTTGCATAGAACAGGCCAAGAACCTTGCCAATCTTCCTTTCCTTTTTAAACACGTTGCGCTCATGCCAGATACCCATCAGGGATATGGTATGCCTATAGGGGGAGTTATAGCGGCGCAACACGTTATAATTCCGAACGCTGTCGGGGTGGACATAGGCTGTGGGATGTGCGTTGTTAATACCAATTTAACCGTTGATATTTTCACGATTGAACAACTCAAAGCTGTCATGGGTGAAATCCGTAAGGCTGTTCCGGTGGGATTCAACCATCATAAAGAGCCTTGCCCACCTTTGGCTATGCCCGGCAGCTTAGCGGAGAAATCTACCGATATGCCTATCGTAACAAGGGAATTTGAAAAAGCCAGAACGCAACTTGGAACGCTCGGCGGCGGGAATCACTTTATTGAAATACAGAAAGATGAACACGGCGGTATCTGGGTAATGATTCACAGCGGGAGCCGGAATCTTGGAAAACAGGTTGCGGACCATTACAATAAAATAGCCAAGGAATTGAACGCCCGCTGGCATACGCAAGTTGATCCCAAAGTTGACCTTGCCTTTCTCCCTTTTGATACTCCCGAGGCAAAAGCATACTTTATGGAAATGAACTATTGCCTTGCATTTTCCAAAGCCAATAGATCCAAAATGCTTACAGCTATCAAGGAATGTTTTAACTCCGTGACCTCTACGGGGTTTGATGAAGCCCTGGACATTCAGCACAACTACGCCGCATGGGAAAATCACTTTGGACAGAATGTGATAATCCACCGTAAAGGGGCAACATTAGCCCGCGCCGGACAATTAGGGATTATCCCAGGAAGTCAGGGCACGTCCTCTTACATAGTGGAGGGATTAGGGAACCCCAACAGCTTCATGTCGTGTAGCCATGGCGCAGGGCGCAGAATGGGCCGTAAAGAAGCGGAAAGAACCCTTGACCTTGCCGGAGAAATTAAACGCATGGACGATAAGGGAATTATCCACGCTATACGCGGGAAAGGGGAATTGGACGAATCGCCCTCTGCCTATAAAGACATTGAAACAGTAATGGCTGAACAATCTGATTTGGTAAAAATAATAACCCGCCTTGAACCCATGGGTGTGATAAAAGGATAAATGCTACTCACTGAAACCCACGAATATTTGGGGATAATTTCGGGCAAGAAGCGGGCCAGCGTAACCACAATCCTTGCGGAGGAAGGGTATATTTGCAAGCGCTTTTACCGAGAGGGATTCGCGGAACTAGGCACACAAGTCCACCGGCTGCTGGACGCATACGACAAAAGGCTTAGATTCACGGCCCCGGATATTTACTTGAGGTATATATCCCCTTGGCAGGATTTTTTGAGCCATACAAAGGCAGAGATCATTGATAGCGAGGTGGAGGGAGAGGAACCCATGCTCGGCTACGCGGGCACCCTTGACAAGCTCCTGCGCCTGCCGGGGAATGGTGTGGGGCTACTGGACATAAAGGTAAGCCAGTGCGGTTATATCCCGGCCCACGAATACCAAACGGAAGGATACCGGCAAATGCTCCGCTGGCACCCGAAATACAAGAGCCTTAAAATAGACTGGCGCGGTGGAATAATCCTAGGCCCGGACTGCTCCATGCCGAAGATTATAAACCATGACCGGATTGCGGGCATTGAAAAGATTTGGGCTTGTATCTGCGTGGTGAACGCGGATAAACATAAACACAAGATTGCGATGGAAAAAATAGATAAGGAGAACGGTTGGTATGAATAGAGATATTTTGATAGAAATAATTCAAGAGGAGATGATTAAAAAACATATGTCATCTAGTCGTTTAGCTGACAAAATCTTGGCGGTTGACATGAAGGAGGAAATAAAATGAGAAATCTAGCGACGATACAGGAAGTGTTAACAGCTGAGCCGATACATGAAGCTGATAAAATTGAATGTGTCAGTATTCTCGGTTGGAAATGCGTAACGCGCAAAGGGGAGTTTAAGACTGGCGATAAAATAGTATACATTGAGATTGATAGCCTTTTGCCTTTTGCGCCTTGGTCAGAGTTCCTTTTTAAAGGCTCCGAAGTTAAGGGTGCGGATACAAAGGAATTTTATAGATTAAGAACCGTTAAACTGCGCGGGCAGGTAAGCCAAGGGCTTGTATTACCTTTGTCTATCCTTGCCGGAAAGAAGTTTCCCACGGATAAAAGGGATAACCCCGTATATCCTTTTAATGTCGGAATGGAAGTTACCGCGATTCTTGGGATAGTTAAATATGAACCGGTAATCCCGGCACAGTTACAGGGATTAGTAAAGGGGGCGTTCCCCTCATTTATCCCAAAGACGGACGAAACGAGGATACAGGCCGCGCCCGGTGTTCTCGCGGAGATCGCGGGAAAGGAAATATACATAACCACTAAGATGGATGGGTGCTCGGGAACATTTTATGTCAACAGGGGTGAGTTTGGAGTGTGCAGCCGGAGCATGGAGTTTAAGCCTGAATGTGATAATACGTTTATGAAGTTGGCTAAACGGTATGGGCTTGCGGATAAGATGGCAGCACTTGGTAGGAATTTAGCCTTGCAGGGTGAAGTATGCGGGCCGTCAATACAGAAAAATAGGCTTAACCTGAAAGACCACGAACTGTATATTTTCAATGTCTACGACATTGACGCGGGTAAATACTTAAACGCGCATGAGGCTTGGAATATTTGTGAACAGTTGGGGGTTAAAACTGTGCCCATTGAACATGAAGAAACCGCGCCTATTTGGACTATTGAAACACTACTAGAAAAAGCAAAGGGTAAATACCCCGGCACAGATAGCCAGAAAGAGGGCATAGTCATACGGCCCATTCTTGGATGTGAATCCGTAGCATTAAAAGGCCGGTTATCCTTTAAGGTTGTAAATAACGAATATCTTTTAAAAGGAGGGGAGTAAAATGAACGAAATTAACCCAACATCAGAAATAGAGAAAAGCATAGCGACACTAACGCAGGGGAATGAGTTGATAACCTGCCATACCCGCGCCGAATACGAAACGCTCATATACCAAGACGATATCGCCGCCGGTTTTGAGAAGCAAGTCGCAGAGTATTGGGATGGTAGCAAAGAGAAGCCGGGCCCTGTGTCCAAGGCGTATAGCCTTTGGAAAGACCTGACTAGTAAGCGCAAGGCCATGTTAGACCCCCTTAAAGCCTTCCGCAGCGCGGTAAGTGGGGTTACTGGCCCGTTTTTACAGGCCGAGCAACGCAAAGAGCAGGAACGCCTTGACGCTTTGGTCAGTCAAGCCGATGAAATGCGGCGCAAGCAAGAGGCAGAACTCGCAAAACAGGCCGAAAAGCTACGCAAGGAACAGGAAGCCGAGGCTAAACGCTTGGCAGACCATGCCGAAGTCCTAAGAAAGCAACAGGCGGCCCTGGCGGCGGCACAGGCAGAGAAGTTCAAAAACAGCCCAGCAGAAAAGGCACGGCAAGCCGCTATCTTCAAGCAACAGCAGGAAGAAGCCAAGGCAGAGGCCGCCCGACAGGCCGAAGAACTGCGCCAAGAGCAAGCAGAGGACCAAGAACGGCTTGCCAGAGAGGCACAGGCAAGGATGATTGATACCTCGCTTATCCCCACGGTCGCGGATAAGGCGAGCGCCGGGGATGGCCGCGCTATGTTTCAAAAGTGGGTTTTTGACGTAAAAGACGAAAAACTGATACCCCGCGAGTATTTCGTCCTTGATACGTCCGCAGTTCAAAAGGTTGTGTCCGCGCTCAAAGACAAGTGCCGGATCCCCGGCATCGTGGTGCGGATGGAAGCCAGTGTAAGGAGGACGGGAAGATTAGAGAAATAAAATTCAGGTTGCAAAATTGTTCGGGAATATCCACGAGCATAAATATTTACTTGACACGAAAACCCCGACCTCTTAAGGTAAAAAGTAGCATGAATTCAGCAAGGAATTAGCAAGGATTTGGAAAGAATATTGCAAGAGAAAAAAACCATGTATAGAACTAAAGGGGAACGACTGGTATGAATAAAACCTGTAAATTTGACACAAAATGGTTTAAACTTCAATTTGGGAGAAGGCCGACTCCAAAAACGACTTATGAAATATCTCAGGAAATTGATGATATTGAATACAAATTAAGTCTTTTAAAAGAAACATTATTTCTTTTACAATTGTGGACTGCAAAAGAAGATTCCGCTTTAAAAACATTTGTGAAAACAGTTTCTGACTTAAAATGAAAAAGCCCCGTAACCAGACTTCTGGCGCGGGGCTTGGGGTTTTAATTCTTTTGGGCTATGGCTTCCTCCTGAAGTGTTTACAAGGTTCTCCGGACTCTCCTGCTTTGCTTGTGCATGGCCGTTGACAATCCTTGCATGATTTTACCTTTTGACGCAATCGCCGTTTGTGTAATCTTCTCATTTGTGCCTCCTATTTGGCTTTATCATCCGTTCCGCATATTCTGGAATTACCGATATGGAAATTCCGTGAAATACCGCTTTCTTTCCACCGGATTTAGGAAAGGCAGCAGGTCTATGGAAAGCAAATCCTGAATTGCGTCAACTGCTCGCGGCGACAGATTGGAATTTATCCACCGGCCCCTTAACATGTACCCCCCGCAAACCATGGCCGACATATACCACGGTTGCGTTTTTATCCGTTCGGCTAACTCTGGAAAATTAATTCCAAGAGCTGACATACGGATTTTGCAATACCACTCGCGCCTCTGATACGGTTTCATGTTCTCCAAAACCTCATGCAGTATCTTAACATCGTAACCAAGTTTTTTCCATTTCATAAAGGATAATCTCCCTCTGATTTTATACAATCTCCGTCGTTTTCTTCGTTTTGTCCCTTCGCACGAAAATAAAGACGGGCACAACCATATTGTTTTACGAATATATTAAAACATTCTTCTGCCGACTTTTCCCCTCCATCTGTGTTTGTAAAATATTCGTCATGCCCGTTTGTAAAAACATGGAATATACCAGTTTTGTTTTTCATTTTATCACCTATTTTCTAACCAATATTCCAGTATATCGGATATTTCATCCCATGAAATCCACCACTCTTTAACCTTAATGGCTTCATGGGAATATGGATGAAGTTTCACTGGCACATCAAACACCAAAAGAACCCCTTGTTTATCACCGGTAGCTTCTATTATCTTCATATTTTTTTCTCCCCAATCCTTTTCACAATCTCAGCGGTAAGCACTTCCAACTGTGAGGACAGCACTTTCACCTTATCGTTGTGCCATGTGGCGTCACCTTTAAAGAGAAGCGTCGCTGTCCGGTGTTCCTGTATGCGATCCTGTATATCATCGCTCTGGCGCATAATCTCGCGTAGTTCAGATATTTCTTTGTCGGTCATACCATTTCCTCCTTGAAGAGTCCTAACCCATACTGAATTATTTTTAGTTTCATATCGTACCAGGCGGTGTCCCAGGCGGCGGCCCTGGCGGCACTGACGGCGGCCCTGTCGGCCATGTCGGCGGCCCTGTCGGCCATGTCGGCGGCACTGACGGCACAGGTGGCACTGGCGGCGGCCCAGGCGGC
>ERZ1292629.705-Hain-H43-01um-R1-705-length-36708-cov-6_pt1 | contig 36708 bp, 34 predicted proteins | sample MGYA00564399_ERZ1292629 | MGnify/ENA primary metagenome ERZ1292629 (study PRJEB36523, sample SAMEA6512636) | groundwater metagenome | collected 2019-01-08 | study: AquaDiva: Metagenomics assemblies of 32 groundwater samples
AATCTACTATTACCGTTATTATTCATCTTTTTTATTGTGGTGTTTACTAGTACCCTGGAATATCTTTGCAATCGTTGCACCTGTTTTTAAACCCATTGCAAGGGTAGAAAAAGAAGAAATGGGCTTACTTACGCTTTCTGTAATAACAGATGTATCGTCTAAAACTTTATTTACCTTATCAATTGTTTTACGAAGCTCACGAAGAATGAAAAATACCTGGGCACCTAATACCACAAGAAGTACAGTTAGGATTAAGATTACTAAAAACAACGCTAATTGGGCAGGATCTGTCATATCAATAAACTATCTCAAATTGACTAAAAGGTCAATAGGCAGGTTGTATATCAACCGTTCTTTTAACTTCTGAAGTTTTACCGAACTTATTAATTGCTTTTATATCAATTGTAAATTTACCAGGAAAAACACTTAAAGTTTTTTCAAAATTACCATTTTTTTCTACAGTTACCACATTTTTATTAATATAAATTGTTGAATCAGGCTCTGTTTTTCCTAAAATAGTAATTTTGGAAGATTTGATTACCTGATTTTGTTGAGGTGAATTAATGTCTAGAGGGGGACTTATAAACGCATATCTATATTGAAAAAGTATATAACCAATAAATAAGATAAAAATAAATAGGCCTACGAAAGCAGTCTGTTTTACCTTAAATCCTCTTAATGGGAATTCTTCTTTTATGTCAAAACCTTTAGGTAATACCCTATACGCTGTATCTGAATCAAACTCTCTTCGAAAAAGAGCCAATATTTCTTTTTCATTCAACCCTAAAAACTTTGCATAATTACTGACAAAACCATGTGCATAAGAAACCGAAGGAAGCTTACTATACTCCCCTTTTTCAATATATTCTAGATAAACAGCTTTTATTTTTGTATTTTGAGCTATTTCCTCAAGACTAAGATCTTTTTCAAGTCTTACTTCCTTAAGTTTTTCACTTGCTTTAACCATAAGAAGAAAATTACGTCTGACTTACGTTCGAGATGAATTCTTCAGCGTTTGTAATCAGTACATCTCGTGGTTTACTTCCTTCAGCTCTTCCAACTGCACCAACCGCCTCAAGTTGATCTAATATTCTTGCTGCTCTTGAATAGCCAATTGATAATCTTCTTTGCAAAAGCGAAGCTGATGCTTTATCATGTTGGCAAATTATTCTAATTGATTCATCAAATAATGCGTCTTTTCCATCTCCGCCCATTGAAGCAAGTCCTTTTTTAGCTGCAACTAATGGCTCAGCTAATACTTCTTCTGTGTATTGCACTGGTGGATTTTCATTCTTTAGAAAATCTACAAGTCCTCTTACTTCTTTTTCTGAAACAAAAGCTCCTTGAATACGAGTAGGCTTGGCTTGATCTGGAGGAATAAATAACATGTCTCCACGACCTAAGAGCTTTTCAGCACCAGGCGTATCAATAATAACACGTGAATCAATCATTGACGATACGTTAAAAGCAATACGACATGGTATATTTGCTTTAATAAGACCAGTGATAACATCAACAGATGGTCTTTGAGTTGCAACTACTAAGTGTATTCCAGTTGCTCTTGCCATTTGAGCTAATCTTGCAATAGCATCTTCAACCTCAACTGGAGCATATGCCATTAAATCTGCGAGTTCATCAACAAAAATAACAATATATGGAAGTCTTTGAAAACCAGCGAGCTCATTATACGAATCAACATTTCTTACCCCATGCTCTGCAAAGGTCTTATATCTTCTGTCCATCTCTCCCATTGCCCATTTTAAAGAAGCTAATATTTTGTCTACCTCAACAATTACAGGTGTCATTAAATGAGGTATACCATTATATCCTGTTAACTCAACTCTTTTAGGATCGATCATAATAAGCCTTATCTCATCTGGTGTTGCTCTAAACAGCAATGAAGCAATAAAGCTATTTACCATAACAGATTTTCCACTTCCAGTTGTACCTGCAATCAACACATGGGGCATTTTACCTATATCTGCAACTAAAGGATTTCCAGAAACATCAAGGCCTAATGATACTGCAAGTTTTGATTTACTTTTTCTCATTTGATCTGAACTTAACATTGTTCTTAAAGAGACTACTTCAAGTGATTTATTTGGTATCTCAACACCAATTAAGTTTCTTCCAGGAATTGGAGCTTCAATTCTGATTTGCCCTGTTGGGGCTTCAGTACTTAGGGCTAAATCATTTGAAAGATTAGTAATCTTAGATACCTTTGTTCCAAGAGGAATCTGAAGAGCATATTGTGTAACTGCTGGGCCAAGATTAACCTCAACAACCTTTGCTCCAATTCCAAAGCTTTGCAAAGTATCTTCAATTTTTGCAGCAATTTTCTTAACATCTCCCCTGTCTGCTTTTTGAGATGTATCACTTGATAAAAGATCCATTGGCGGAAGCTTCCAAACACCAGGTTTTCCTAAGGTATTCATAACAAGCTTATCTGAAATAAGAGGTTCGTCTTTTTTAGGTAAATTAGAATTAATTTTCATTTCCTTATTGCCTAAATCTTTATCACCCATTCCTTTTATAACCATTTCTCTGTTCCCCATAGCAGGTATTTGTTTCTTTTGAAAGAATGATAAAATTTTTGATGGGAAAAGTTTTGGTAAAAAACCTACAATTGCAGATAGAATTTGCATGACTTCATCAATTGATGTATCAAATAAAACTATTAAACCAACAAATACTCCAGCAAGATAAACTGCAAATGCTCCAAAGCCTGATAATACTTCTGCAATAAGTTGATTTAAATATCCACCAACCATACCCTCTCTTGTTAAACCAAGTAAGGAGAGAAAGAGAATAAAGAAACCAACTGAAACATTTGGCTTTGAGATAAACATTTTAAGTCTTAAAAAGAAAAAGCCTAAAATTATTAAAAATAGGGGGAGCAAGAATGATAATAATCCAAAGTAATAATTAATATAATCATTTATTGTTGTTAGTGATGGACCTGTTTTTGCAAATGAAGAACCTAGTAAAATTCCTGAAAGTATTACGCCAAAAGCAAAAATAGAATAAACAGTATTTTTCTTAAGCTTAACTTTAAACTTTTGTTTTTGATAATGTCTTCTTTTTGCCATACATCTTATTATAGGAAGTTTGAGGCCTAACTACAAGTCAATTAAACTTCTATAACAATTGGTAAAACCATGGGGCGTTTTCTGTAAGCTCTAAAGATATGTTTTTCAGATACTTCACCAATTAAACGTCTTATGTATATCCAGTTTGTAACTGGTTGTTTTTTACGCGAAAGTGCACTCCTTAACTCTTTTGATAAATTAGTTGAAAGATCCTGAGCATCTTGAGTAGAATATCCTCTAGCTATTATATTTGGATTATCTACTATTTGACCAGTTTCCTGATCAACTTCGCAAATTACAACTACAACTCCTTCTTTAGCAATTTTTTGCCTATCCATTAAAACAAAACTTTCAACCTCTTCGCCTGATATTTGATCTACAAAAACGTTTTTAAGAGTAAGTTTTCTACCAAAGTAAGATCCTGATTTACTAAAAACAACTTCTTGTCCATTTCCTCCTACAAAAATATTTTTGTCATCAAAACCCTGTTTTTTAGCAAGAGCCTTATAAGCTACCATATGCCTATATGTTCCACCTATTGGCAGCACATTTTGAGGCCTAGTTAAACTCATCATAAGCATTAAATCCTCGCTTGCTCCATGTCCAGAAACATGAAAATCATCACTAACCTCTGAATAAATTGCCCTTGCGCCCTTTTTGGCAATTTCATCTATTAATGAATTAACTGATATTTCATTTCCTGGAATTGCTTCTGAAGAAAAAACTACTGTATCTTGTGGTCTTAATTTTACTTCTCTAAATTCGTCACCAACTATTCTTGTTAAAGCTGAGTTTTCTTGTCCCTGACTTCCTGCAACAACTAAGACCAAATCTTTATCTTTAAAATTACGTAAATCTTTAACTTCTACTTCCATTCCTTTTGGAATATTCATATATCCCATATTTTGAGCAATTTCTTTACACTTAATAACAGATCTACCAATAAAACAAATCTTTCTATTTAATTTCATTGCCGCATGAATAACCTGATTTAATCTTGATATATTAGAAGAATAAGTTGTAACCATGAATTTTCCCGCTGTTTCTTCCATGGCTTTTTCAAATGCCATTGTTAATTTTGCCTCAGAAGGAGTTCTGCCTGGCTTTTCAGATCTTAAGCTATCTGATAATAAGCAAAGTATGCCTAAGTCTCCAGCTTGAGAAATTTTCTTAAACTCTGTTTTTTTACCATCATATGGTGTTAAATCAAACTTAAAATCACTTCCATGATAAAAATTACCAGCTGGAGTTTTGATAAAAATGTTTGAAGTATCTGGAACACTATGCGTAATTCTTATAAAAGAAATTGTAAAGCTACCAACCTTTAACTCCCCACCATTAAAATCAACTTTTTTAACTCTTTGGGTAAGACCAAATTCATTTAACTTACTATTTGCAAACTCTGCTGTTAGGGGAGTTGCAAAAATTGGAAATGAAGGCAATTCTGGCAAGATATATGGAAGTGCTCCCATATGATCTTCATGTCCATGAGATATAGCCATTCCAACAATTTTCTTACCTGAAGTTTTTAAATAGGAAACATCTGGAATTAATAAATCTACGCCAACCATTGTTTCGTTTGCAAATCCTAAACCACAATCAACAATGAATATCTCATTTTTATATTCGTAGATATACATGTTTTTTGTAACATCTGATGCACCACCTAGGGGTATAATTGAAACTTTTTCTTCCATAATTAACTAATAAATTGTTTTATATTTTCTTCTGTTATAAACATTTTACCACTTTTATCAAACTTTCCCTCGACTATCATTCTTGCTACTCTTCTAGCTAAAGTTTCTAGTGTTCTTTCAAGGCTTCTGGTTCCACTATCAAATCCAAGTGGTCTAATTATCATTGGCCAAACAGTATCTATAATAGATATTTGACCATTTTCTAAACCTGACTGATACATAATTTTAGGAAATAAGTAATTCTTACCAATAACAATCTTTTCTTCATCGCTATATGATGGCATTTGAATAATTTCCATTCTATCTAATACAGCTGTTGAAATATTAGTCGTATTATTTGCTGTAGCAACAAATAAAACATGTGATAAATCAAATGGATAATCAACGTAATGATCGCTAAAATTTTTATTTTGCTCGCTATCAAGTAGCTCAACTAAAACTCCCATAATATCTGCTCGTGCACTATCAGAAACTCTATCAAGTTCATCAAGAAGTATTACTGTATTTCTACTATTTGCATGAATTAATTTTTTAATAATCAGTCCTGGTTCTGCATCAGGAAAACTTCGAGATTGTCCTCTTAATGAAAGCGAATCTCCCATTCCACCAAATGGAATTCTTTCATATCTCCTACCCAAAGCCTCAGCAATTGAATAAACTAGTGTTGTTTTTCCAGTTCCTGCTAATCCAACTAGACAAAGAATTGGCGCTTTAATCTCACTAGATGATGCTTTTTGCATACTTAAGATTAAAGAAGAAAGATATTCTAAGATTGTATTTTTAACACTTTCTAAACCATAATGATTCTTATCTAAAACTTGCTTTGCAAGATTAATATCCATTGTGTCTTTTGTTTCCATATTAAAAGGAAGAGAACAAGCTAAATTTATATAATTTTGTATATTTTCAAAATTGGAAATCTGGCTATTACCAGTTTTCAAACTCATTTTTATAATCGATAACATCGTATTTATTTTTTCGACTAAATCAGAGGGTAAGCTTGCGGTCTTAACTTTTTCTTCTAATTTTAAAATCTCTTGATCGATAGATTGGACAGAATCCATACATTTTTATAATACAAAAACTGGCTATAACTTACTAGTGGCTTTAATAGCGTGGTTTTTTACCGTATTTATTTTTTTGCTGCCAATTCTCTCTTCTTTCTCTTTTAAACTGCATTGATAATGGATGCTCTGATGTAGTTGGAGCTCCTGATCCAGACATAACTGGTGGACGTCTATCAAAGCTTCTTGGTGCTCTTGGGCCTCTTGGTGCAAAACTTCTTGGCTCATATCCTCTAGATTCTCCACCCATTCTTGGGGTTTGAGGAGCTTTTTCTTTAGCTTCTGCATCTGCTCCAAAAAGCATTGAAAGATTTATTCTTCCTTGATCATCAATTTCTGCTACTCTTACTTTTACTTGTTGTCCGATTTGAACAATATCATTTGGATTATTTACATATTCTGTAGACATTTTAGAAACATGAACCATTCCTTCTTTACCAGGTAAGAACTCTACAAAAGCTCCAAATGGTAAAATTCTTTTAACTTCGCCTTCAAATGCTTCTCCTACTGTTACTTCTCTTGTTAATGACTTAACCCAATCAACTGCTTTTTGAACTGCCTCTTCGCTTGTACCTGAAATTGCTACTGATCCATCATCTTCAACATCGACTGTTGCACCAGTTGTAGCAATAATATTTTTAATAACTTTTCCTCCTGGCCCAATTACTTCTCCAATTTTTTCAACTGGAATTTTTACAATTTCAATTTTGGGTGCAAACGCACTAACTTCTTCTCTTGAAGTTGGCATTACTGAAAGCATTTTTTCTAAAATTTGTAATCTTGCAACTTTTGCTTTTTCAAAAGTTTCTTTTATTTGATCAATATTTAGTCCTGCAATTTTTACATCAAGCTGAATTGCTGTAATTCCATCTGTAGTTCCTGCAACTTTAAAATCCATATCTCCAGAAAAATCTTCAAGCCCTAAGATATCTGTAAGTAAAACGTATTCCTTATCTGGATCTTCACCCGTCATAAGACCAATTGCAATTCCAGCAACGGGTTTTATAATTGGTACTCCAGCATCCATTAATGCAAGAGTTGATCCACAAGTTGATGCCATTGAAGTTGATCCGTTTGAAGAAAGAATTTCTGAAACTACTCTAACTGTATAAGGAAAAATATCTTGGCTTGGGATAACTGCCATTATTGCTCTTTCAGCTAAAGCTCCATGGCCAATTTCTCTTCTTGATGGTGTTCCCATTCTTCCTGTTTCTCCAACACTATATGGTGGCATTGAATAATGATGAATATATCTTTTTATTTCTTCTCCGCCAGCAGACTCAATTAATTGCTCCATTTTTGGACTTCCTAATGTTACTACTGTTAAGGCTTGCGTATCTCCTCTTTGGAAAATTGCACTTCCATGAGTTCTTGGGAGAAGTCCTACTTTTGCATCAATTTGTCTTATTTCATCAATCTTTCTTCCATCTGCTCTTTTTTTATTTTTCAAAACATCAGCTCTAATTCCTTTAAACATTACTTTTTCTAAAGCTTGAGCTACTAATTTTTTATCAACGCTACCTTCAGGATTAGCTAATTTTTCACTTTCAAAAATCTTATCTGTTACATCTGCTGCTTCAGAAGAATTCGCTTCTTTACTTGCTCTAAGAGGAATAAGAGCTAAAATTTCATCTTTATATTTTTTCTCTAAGGTTTTTGCCATTTCTAAAAGTACACTGTCTACTGGAGTTTCCTGTTTTTTAACTCCAACTTTTTTAGCAAAATCTTCAATTACATCAATTATTTTTGTATTCTCAACTTGTGCTTTTTTAATTGCTTCAAGCATTACCTCTTCAGAAACCTGTAAAGATCCTGCTTCCAGCATTAAGGTTTTATCTTTTGTTTGAGTTGCTACTAGATCTAGATCTGAGAATCCAGATTCTGCGCTTCCTGGATTTATCATTAAATCTGCATTTCCATTGCCATTTTCTTTAACATAACCAACTCTTACTGCTGATACTGGACCAGCCCATGGGATTGGTGATGCATGAAGTGCTGCTGAAACAGCTATGATTGCCAAGACATCTGGTTCATTTTCTCCATCAACTGACAACACTGTTACTACTACTTGAACGTCTTTTTTAAATGCTTTTGGAAATAGTGGCCTAATTGATCTATCAATTAATCTGCCTGTGAGGATTGCGTCATCTGTTGGTCTTCCTTCTCTTTTTACCCATCTTGATCCTTTAATTCTTCCCCCAGCATAAAGTCTTTCAACGTATTCAACGCTTAGTGGAAAATAATCTAATTCTGTATTTTTTGAACCAGCCACAACAGTAGCTAGAACCATTGTATCTCCAAGTCTTGCTAAAACTGACGATGTAGCTTGTCTTGCTAGTTCACCTGTTTCTAATGTTAATAATTTTCCTGCAATTTCAGTACTTACTGAGGTTTTTTTCATTTATAAATTAGTTCTTAAGCCCAACTCTTTTTGTTATCTCAGAGGACCTCTTTTTGTCCACTTTTTCTAAAAAGTTAATTAGTCTTCTTCTTTTTGCAATCATGGATAAAAGTCCTCGTCTTGAATGATTATCATGTCCATGTAATTTTAAGTGCTCAGTTAGTCTTTCAATTCTATGTGTTAAAAGCGCAACTTGAACTTCAGGACTTCCTGTATCGCCTTTTACTGTTTGAAATTCTTTAATTATGTCTTTTTTCTGAGAAGTACTAAGTGGCATAAAATTAAGTTTAATTAAGTTCTATTATATCAGCTTAAAGTTCCTTTATCAACGACTAATTCTTAGAAGCTTGTTGAGCCTTTGTAAATCTTAGGCTCTAACCAATCATCCGGAGGTGTAGCTTTTACTGGTTGACTTAAATTCTCCTTTCGTTCAATCTCTTCTGTTCTAACTTTACTTTCAGTTTGCTTTATGAAATCATCTTGTCTTGGTGCTTGCCTTTGATCTAAGACTCCCTGATTTGGCCTAACTGCACCAGATCTCATTAAAATTCCGGCCATTTCAAACGCAAGTGAACTTGTATTTGGGTTTTGAAAATTATTTGTCGCAGATGCTATTCCAGTCATTAAGTTTTGAGCAATATCAATATCTAATCTGTAATTTAAGGAAATAATAAGATTAGCTACTGCTTCAGAAATTGAAGAAAGCTTTGTGGAAACCATAACAATATCTCCATATCCTTGATTTTGAGGCTTGTTGTCAATATTTATTAAAACTGTATCTTTTAAGTTATTTACATCATAAAGAGTACCTAAATCCGTAATTCTTTCTGCTCCAATTACAAATAATAATTCTGGAGATGCTCCACCTCTTGTATATTTAACATCTTGCTCATCAAAATTAAGTCCTAATTCTCCAGCCTTAACTACTATGTTTAGGAAATTATCATCTCTTGTGTATGAAACTTTTTCAATTTCTCCTTCTCTATATGGAAAAGAGACTATTAAATCTCCTGTGCCTGCTCCAAGAGTTGCTTGAACTCTATCGATTCCAACTAAATTTGAAACTTCAACTAATGGATTTGTAGGGGAAGCTACTGTTATGTTTTTACCTAAAGAGGAGAAAGAAAGATATAATCCTAAAGCAGCAGCCATCTCATCCATTAAAGGATTTGCTGGAACTGCAATAGCAATATTAGTATATTTTTCTATTGCTTCTCTAATCTTTGTAAATGTTAAATTATCCATATGGGTATTTAGCTATGGGATATTAACATATCTCCTATAGTAAAGTCAAGGGAAGGGGAGAGGATTACGCCCGCTTCTTCCCCTTCTTCAGCTTTAGAAGTTTGCTCTTTACCTTTTCTAACAGAGGCAACTCTACTTTCACCAATCACTTCTTCTCCCCTAGTAACTCTTACCTTATCTCCTTTTGCAATTCTTCCTTCAACCACTTTTACCCCACAAACCTTTGTTTTTTCGTAAGGAAAACTTGCTAAAATCTTTACTATACCTAATATTTCTTCCTGTAAAGCTTCAAGTTTTCCCTGAACAAAATCACTTATTTCATCAATCATTTCATAAATAATGGTGTAACTTTTTACCAAGACTTTTTCATTTTTTGCTAGAGTTTGAATTTCTGGTTTAATTTTTACATTAAAACCTAAAACAATTGAGCCAGTTGATTTGGCAAATAAAACATCTGAGACTTCAATGTCGCCTGTTTTCTTAATAACTATCTGGACGTTTTCTGGCAAAGAACTTGTGATTGCTTCAAGCGATCCTTGACTATCTGCACAAAGAACAACTGAAAGCATTTTTTGATCCTCTTGGTCAAAAGGGGAAGTTGGAAGATTTGATTTTTCTTCTTTATATTCAAGCGTTACTTCTTTTTGTGTATTTGTAACAATTTCTCCAACTGGAGGAACTTGTTCAAATCCCAAAACCTCAACTGCTTGACCAACACTTGCCTCACTAAGAGTTTCTCCTGCGTTTGTAACTAAACTCCTAACCTTACCTTTTGCACTTCCTGCATAGATTGGATCTCTAAATTTTAGTTTTCCATTTTTTACAACCATTGTTGCTTTTGGACCTGATTTTTGATCAAGCTTTGATTCAATAACGATTCCCATAAAAGCACCAGTATCAGTAAAGGGATAAAAATTTGCATCTCTTTTAACATCGTAAACAAGAAGAATTAAATCCAAAAGTTCTTTAATATTCTTCCCTTCTTTTGCGCTAACTTCAATATATGGAACGTCTCCTCCATAATTTTCAAGTAAAACTTCTTCTTTTAATAGTTGCTGTATTGCTTTATCGACTAATTTTTGGGGATCATCTGATTTTGTAAAAACAACTATAAATGGCACCTTTGATGCTTTAAGCAAATTAATACTCTCTATTGTTTGAGGCATTACTCCATCAACACTTGAAACAACTAAAAGTCCCACGTCTGCGGCTGCAACTCCTCTTCCTCTCATTTTTGAAAAAGCTTGATGTCCAGGCGTATCGATAAAAGTAATATATTCTTTTTTGCCATCATGTACTACCTCTATTTGAGAAGCTCCGATTTTTTGGGTGATTCCACCATGTTCTCCTGCTGCAACACTTGTTTTTCTAATAGCGTCTAAGAGGGTTGTTTTACCGTGATCAACGTGGCCAACTACCGCAACTACTGGCGGATAGAATTTATCTGCAATTTTAATAGGCTTATTTGATTTATCCATAAATTAATTTCCTTTTGCGACAAGAATTTTATTTTTAATAAATAATTTCTCATATTATTTAACCTTGTCATTAGATTCATTATCACTTGGTTCTTTATTTACTTCTTCTTTATTTTCTTCAACTGCTTCTACTGCAGGAACTTTAGCCTCAACTGCAGCTTCTACTTTTACTTCATCTTTTACTTTTTCTACTACTGGTTCTTCTACAACTGGCTCTACCTTAACTTCTTCTTTTTTCTCTTCAGGCTCTTTTACTTCTTCAGGTTGTTTTTGTAATTCAGTTGGAATTGCTGATAATTTTTCGTCGCCTTCAATTTCAATTCTAAAACCAGTTAATTTTGAAGCGAGTCTAACATTTTGACCATCTTTTCCAATAGCAAGTGATAATTCTTCTGGAGCAACCTTTACTTTAGCAAGTTTTTCTTCCTCATTTATCTCAACTGTTAAGTTTTTTGCAGGAGAAAGTGCAGCTTGAATATATCTTGTAGAATCATCTTGCCATTGAATAATATCGATTTTTTCTATTCCATTAAATTCAGCTATAATAGCTTGGACTCTTACACCCTTTTGCCCAACACAACTTCCGACTGGATCAATTCCAGATTGCGTTGAATAAACAGCAATTTTACTTCTATTTCCTGCTTCTCTTTCAATTGATTTAATTTCAACTGCACCCTGAGCTACTTCAGGAACTTCTCTTTTAAATAAACCTTCAAGTAAACCATTTGCCGCTCTAGATACTACAACCTCTTCTCCTCTTAATCCTTCTTGAATTTCTAATATATAAACTGTAAGTCTTTGGTTTAGATGATATTTTTCATTTGCAATTTGCTCTGATGGAGGCATTATCGCTTCTGTTTTTCCAATATCTACTATTACATTTGGTCCTGCAAATCTTAAAACCATTCCATTAACAATAGTTCCAACTTTTTGTTTGAAATCAGAAATTATTGTTTCTTTCTCTTTCTCTCTTATTTTTTGAAGAATTACTTGTTTTGCAGTTTGAGCTGCAATTCTTCCAAAGCCTGGAGGAGTTACATCTTCTTTATCATGGAAAATCTTTGCTTCACCTGTATTTGCATTTAATTCAGCTCTATATTCTTCTAGCTCTGCTTCAGGATGATCTTTTCTGTAAGCTGCAAGAATTGCATTTTGTACTGTTTCTAAAACAATACTAGGATCAAGGCCTCTTTCGTTTGAGACCTGATTTAGAGCTAAAGCAAATTCACTTCGTTGTATTGCTGGCATAATGGAGACAAGTATATCATTTTAGAGGCTTGGCTTCAAGAAGGTAACCTTAACTATTTATCACTATATTATTATTAACATCCGTACTAATTACAATTCTATCTCCCCTTTTAATCTCATCTTTTAACATTTTCTGGGCAATTAAATCTTCAATATTATCTTGGATAAATCTCCTTAAAGGTCTTGCTCCAAAATCATTATCAAATCCTTCAAGTACAATTTTTGCAATAATTTTCTCATCAAACAAAGCAGAAATATCTTTTTCTTTAAGATTTTGACTAAGCTCTAATAGTAGTATTTTTACAACTTCTTTGATCTGATTTTGATCTAATGGTTTAAAAACAATGATTGCATCAAACCTATTTAATAGCTCTGGTTTAAATATTTGTTTTGTTTGTAAATACTCTAAAAGTTGACTATAAAATGTGCCATCAATCTTTACTCCCTTACTAATTTGCTCTCTAATATATTCTGAGGCAGCATTTGAAGTTGCAATAATAATTGAATTGACAAAAGAAACTGTTTTGCCTTTATTATCAGTTAATCTTCCATCATCAAAAACCTGAAGGAATAAATCTAAGATTTTAAGATCTGCTTTTTCAAATTCATCAAGCAAAATCATTGAGTATGGATTATCATAAATACTTTCTGTTAATTGTCCTTTTTCGTCTCCTTGTCCAGGAGCTGCTCCTAAAAGTCTTTTTTCTCCATCTACCCCATTAAATTCACTCATATCAAGTCTTATCATTTTTTTATCATCACCAAAATAAACTTGAGCAAGTGCTTTTGCAGTCTCTGTTTTACCAACTCCAGTAGGACCTAGGAATAAAAATGAAATTGGTTTTTGAGAAGTTTTAAGGCCAGCTCTGACTCTTCTAATAGCTTCTGCGATTGCTGAAACAGCTTCCTCTTGTCCAATTACTCTTCTATGCATTAAGTTTTCCAAATTTAAGAGTAATTCTTTTTCTATTTGCTTTGGCTTACCAACGCTTACGTTAACCTTTTTCTTAATCTGTTCTTCAATGTCTTTTTCCTCAACAATTATTTTTTTATTTAACGATACTGCATTGGCACTATCTTCAAGTAAAATCACAGCACTTCCTGGTAATACTTTTTCTTTTGCATAAGAATTAGCATATGTGTATGCAGAAAGGATAGCTTTGTAAGTTAGAATTGTTTTTGTTTTTTCTTCTATAAAAGATGCTTTTTTAAATAATACTTCTAGAACTTTACTTTTATCTAAATTTTCAAATTTAATTACAGAGAAATTTTCTAAAAATGAAGGATTTGCTTCAACAAATTTTTTATAAGAAGCGTTTGTTGCTGTTGCTACGATTCTTACCTTTCCATTCTTAACATACGGTATTAATGCACCGGAAATATTTAGATTAAAACTTGAGTTTCCCAAAATATTATCAATATTTGGAATATAAACAATAATATTTCCACTATGGGAGACCTCTGCAATAATATTATCTAATCGCTCCTCTAGCTCTCCTTGGGTTTTTGCACCAGCCATAAAAGCATCTACCATTAACTGAAGTATTCTTTGATGAAAAAGGTTTCCATTTAAAATACCCATAAAACTTTCTCTAGCTAAATGCTCAACAACAGCTGTTTTTCCACTGCCAGATTCTCCGACTAAAATTGTACTTTTATTAGCATATAAGCTTTCTAAAAGTTGGTTATATTCATTAACTCTTCCAATAGCGTTTCTTTTTTTATTTATAAACTCAGAGGTTAAATCTAACATGTATTTCTTTGTCTCTATTGTCCAACCATAAACCCAATCTTCAGCAATTCCCTCTCCCCAATATGTATGTGTTCTTTTTGGATTTTCCTCTTTTTTATATCTATTTCTTGCCCAGACTAAAATTGCCTCTAAGTCTTCTGGTTTTAATTCTTTAGTAAATAAAAGCTTTGAGCTTTCTTCAGATAGAAGTAAATACGCAACTATTAAATCCATTGTTGTAACAAATTTTCCATTTACTGTTTTTGCTACTAAGAAGGCTTTATTTGCAAGTTCTTTTTGATCAAAATCTATAATTTGTAAATCTTTTTTTTCGATATTAGCTTTTTCTAAAATAAACTTAACCTGAGGTTTTTTTAATAAGTTTTCTACTAAGCTTTTTGTATTATTACTTGTCACAAATGTACTTAAAGCTAAAAGAGTAAATGAATCAAGTGGATCTTGGCTATTTTTTGCTATCTCAAGTTTTGGAGTTAACTTTCCAACTTTAAATTTAAAAAATATTTCAAAAACTAGGAAAATAGATAAAGCAAGAATTATAAGATTTGGATATAAAACATCTGTTAATGAATAAATTGAAAGAGGAATTAAAGCAATCAATAAAACTGCTCTTAGTGCTTTAAGAATTAAGCTGTTATAAAAAGATAGAAATCTTGCGTAAAAAATCATAATTTAATAAAAAATAAATAAATAACAACTGCTGGGAAAGCTAAAAACCATAAAAATAAAATAGCCTCTGCTATAAGTAAAAACAATAAAATTACTAAATCAGCAGTAATAAAAAGAGATTTAAAAACTATCCCCATAAATATAGAAAAACCAACTAGTCCTTCTCTGTATTCATTCTTCCAGGGTCTAAAAAAAGTTTTAATCATAAGGGGAAGAGAGAAAAGCGTAAGAAATTGCTTGTTTATACCTAAAAAGAAGTTAAAGAAAGATATAGGTGCTTCTAAGTACCAAAACTTAACTATATCTATGGGCAGTCTGTACATACTCCTAGTATATGGGATTTTGAGATTAAAATACAAACAGTTATAATAAATTTATGAAAGCGTTTGAAATTAAAGCCAATGGCAAATATTTAGATTATAGAATTCCAGAAAAACTTGATCTTAACAACATAAGTAAATTTTTCTCTACTAAGTATAACGTTTTGAAAATTTGGCAAGAATCAAGACATGTTTTAGGAATTTTAGAAAAAAACGGAATAAATTACTTTTTAAAACTAGCTACTTCTAGTGGTATTTCTGTAACTACTAAAATTGATTTTAATTGGAATACGCAATTTAATAAGCTTGTCTTACGAGATTATGATTTATGGGTTCCGCAAAGCATAGATAGCGGACTTTACAAAGATAATCTTTTTTACATGGTTTCGGAATACTTCGAAGGTGAATTGCTTGCAAAAACACCCCACCAAGGAGAAGAAAATAAAGATTTTAAAAAATATATTTATAAAATTATTGAATTTTCAGAATTTATTCAAAATCTAAATATTGAAAAATTATACGAGGACGATACAGAAGATTATCATCATCGTTTTTTTGAAAAAACTTTATCTTGGTACAAAGCAGTTCCTAAAAAAATAATCGATAAATATCATGTAACTAATCTACTTGAATTTGTTAAAAACGGGTATAAAAATTTAAATAAAAAAACTAGACATGGAGATTTTACACCTTGGCACATGATGGAATTACAAAAGGGAAAAATTCTCTTAATTGATGGTGAAAGAGCATTAAAAAACGGTACAGAGTATTATGACATTGGTTATTTAATACAAAGGATTTATACAGTACTAGGAAATAAGGAATTTGCAAAAGAAATTTTAGCAATCCTAATGGAAAGAAATTATGATTTAAATAAATTAAAAGTAATACTTACGGCAAGAGCAATTGGTGGATTTTGTGATGAAGTACTAGTTAGAGATGATCAAAACTTTGAAAGAGCGGATGATTTTGCTAAGTGGACAATAAATTTATAGGCTAATCTTTATACTCATCTGCATACTCTTCAAAATATTTTAATAAATCATGCTTAGATTTGGTTGAAAATTTTCTTAATGCTTTTCTTGCTAAAATAGTGCTCTTATCCCATAATTCTTGCACACTGTCAGGCGTAGAAACTCTTCCATCTACATTATCTAAATCATCATCTATAACAAGCTCAACCTTATCTTCTCCACCATCCTCTGAAGATAAAAAATAACAACCAAGCATATAATTTTTATCAAATGTTATTGCATTAGAAGTTCTTTGCATTAACCTTTCAACGATTGGAAAAACATCATCTCTTAAAAAGAGGTAATTTTCATATATACGTATTAAAACATCTCCCTTAGGTTTAGATCTTAATACTTTTTTACCATGTATTCTTCTTAATTCAGATAACCTGTCTGCCGTTTTTTGCCCAATAGATTCTATACTAGGTTTTGGAAATTGATCACCTGCTAAAATAAGTGGTAGAGTTGCTAACCTTTTAGCAACTCCCTTAGATCTCTTGCTATCATCTTCCATATCCTGGGATTATATGAAAATTAGTTTGTCTTGTAAAGACAAACTAAAACCAACAAAACATTTATTTTCCTGTAAGCCTTGTGTAAATTATTATTAGAAGCCCAACCCCTAGAAGTGACAATCCTAATCCTTGAATTAAACTTACTTTTTCTTTAAATAAAATAGATCCAAGTATTGTTGAGATTAGTATTGATCCACCAAACACAATTGGAACAACAACAGCAACTTTATTTAATGAATAACTCTTAGACAAGGCTATGCCAAAAAGAGCTATTAGAATTCCTCCTATTATTGCTGCAATTAATGCTAGTTTTTGATCTTGAATATTAACTTTGTTTAAAACAGGTATTACTACTAGTGCAGGAAGAATTGCTGAAACTATATTTACAATGGCTGCAACCAAAGTGGTATTTAGTATGCGCGATGCAAAAGTAATGAAAATAATTGAAGCACTATAAAAAATAGTGGCCAAAAAAATATATAACATCTAGATAATTATATACTAAAACCAACCAGACTTTTTCTTACCCTCTTCAAACTCTTTTAATAATTCTTTTTGATGACCTGTAAGATTTTTAGGAATTGTTATTTTTATTCTTACATAATGATCTCCATGCCCAGATCCTCTTAACATCTTTACACCTTTTCCTCTAAGCCTTATTAAAGTCTCAGGTTGAGTACCTTGAGGAATTTTAATTTTTACATCACCTTGCACTGTTTCCACTTCTAATTCCATTCCTAAGGCTGCACTTGGAAAACTAATTTCTTCCTCTGTTACTATATCGTATCCTTGTCTTCTAAATCTCTTATGAGGCTCTACTTCAATTATTACTTCAGATTCTCCAAATCTAATTCTTGAACCACTATCAACTCCTTGTGGAATTTTAATAGTCTGAGCTTTACCTCCTAAATTAACTTTTTTAGTAGTTCCATTTATTGCTTCCATAAAGGTTATGGAAAGCGCATAAGTTGGCCTCCTTTGTGCTCTTGCGAAAGGATTTCCTCCTCCAAAAAACTGTTCAAATATATCAAATGGGTCTGAACCTCCTCCAAAATCAAATCCTCCTGCATTACCATTTGTTGTATAAGTATAGGTAAACGGACCAGATTGTCCACCAAATCCTCCTGCAAATGGACCACCAGCACTAGATCCGCCTTGTTGAAAAGCTGCTTCACCAAACTGATCATAAGTTTGTCTTTTTTGCTGATCAGATAAGACTTCATAAGCTGTTGTTACTTCTTTAAATTTAGCTTCTGATTCTTTACCCTTATTTCTATCAGGATGATACTCTAAAGCAAGCTTTCTATATGCTTTTTTTATTTCATCTGCTGTTGCAGTTTTTGATACTCCTAATGTTGAATAATAATCTTTTGCCATATATAGCCCCTATTTTACTATAAAAGCGCGTTTGACGCGCTTATTAAAACTTATTTATATTATTTTTGTTAATTAACTACTTCTCCCTCAACTGGTTCTTCTTTTTTTTCTTTATTACTAGCGTCTTCATTAGCCTCTTCTTGGGTTGGATTTGCCTGATCATTAGCCTTAGGTTCTTCTTTTTGATACATAGCTTGTCCTACTTTTTGTAAAGTATCTGAAAGTTCTTTTGTTTTTGTTTCCAAATCTTCCTTTGAGCCACTATCTAAGATAGATTTTAAATTAGATACTTTCTCTTCAACTTCTTTTTTAACATCTTCGGAAACCTTATCTCCTGCATCTTTAAGTGATTTTTCAGCTGTAAAGATTAATGAATCAGCTTGATTTCTTGCCTCAACTTTTCCTTTTTTCTCTGCGTCTTCACTTGCATGAGCCTCTGCCTCTTTGGTCATTTTTTCAACTTCTTCTTTGTTAAGACCTGTTGAGCCTGTTATTTTTATACTTTGCTCTTTGCCTGTTGCCTTATCTGTTGCTTTTACACTTAATATTCCACTTGCATCAAGATCAAATGTAACTTCAACCTGTGGAACACCACGAGGTGCTGGTGGAATTCCATCTAAAACAAATCTGCCTAATGATTTGTTATCTGCTGCCATTGGTCTTTCTCCTTGAAGTACGTTAATTTCAACCTGAGTTTGATTGTCAGCAGCCGTTGAGAACACCTGAGATTTAGAAGTTGGAATAGTAGTATTTCTTTCAATAAGTGGAGTTGAAACTGAACCTAATGTTTCAATACCTAAAGTAAGAGGTGTAACATCTAAAAGTAATACATCTTTAACTTCTCCGCCTAAGACTCCTCCTTGAATTGCAGCTCCTACAGCAACAACTTCGTCTGGATTAACTGATTTATTTGCTTCTTTTCCAAAAAACTTTGTTACTGCTTCAATAACTTTTGGCATTCTTGTCATTCCACCAACCAAGACTATTTCATCAATATCTGAGACTTTTATTTTTGCATCTTTTAATGCAAGCTCAACTGGTTTTAATGTTTTTTGAATTAAAGGATCAACGATTTGCTCTAATTTTGCTCTTGTTAGAGTTAAAGTTAAATGAAGTGGAGTTCCACCTTCACCTTGGGTAATGAATGGTTGATTAATTTGGGCTTCTTGTGAGCTTGATAATTCAATTTTTGCTTTTTCTGCTGATTCTCTAAGTCTTTGCAGAGCTTGTGCATCTTTTTTAAGATCTACTCCGTTCTCTTTCTTAAATTCTTCTGCTAAGTAATCAATTATTGCCTGATCAAAATCATCCCCTCCAAGATGTGTATCTCCATTAGTTGATTTTACCTCATATACTCCTTCTCCAAGTTCAAGGATAGAAATATCAAAGGTTCCACCTCCTAAATCATAAACTGCAATCGTATGAGCATTTTTCTTATCTAATCCATACGCAAGAGCTGCTGCTGTAGGTTCATTAATAATTCTAAGAACCTCAAGGCCTGCGATCTCTCCAGCTTGCTTTGTAGCTTGTCTTTGAGAATCATCAAAATAGGCTGGTACTGTAATAACAGCTTGTGTTACTTTTGAACCAAGATAGCTTTCTGCATCTGCTTTTATTTTTTGCAGTATCATTGCAGAAACTTCCTGAGGAGTTAAAGTTTTCCCATCTACTTCAACAACTGCCATTGAATCACGACCAGATTTAATCGTGTATGGAAGCCATTTCATGTCAAATTGAACCGATTCGTCACTAAACTTCTTACCCATTAATCTTTTAATGGAAAAGAGTGTGGTTTTTGGTTTTAAGACTATTTGTCTTTTAGCCACGTCACCCACAACATGAGTAATCGGATCAACTACCGATGGAATAACATTTCTTCCTTCAGCACTGTGAATAACTTTAGGAGTTCCTCCCTCCATTACTGCGACTGCGCTGTTTGTTGTACCTAAATCAATTCCTATTATTTTTCCCATATATTTTTCCTTTCTTTATTTTAAAATTAAAAATGAAAAATTTAAATACCTTTTTAAACTTTTCGCCTTTAACTTTTATTTCTACCAACTACAACCTGTGCTGGTCTTAAAACATTATCGGAAATTGTATAGCCTGCTCTTACTTCTTCTATAACTATTCCTTCTTCTCCTTCAACTGTTGAAATTGCTTCCATTAGATTTGGGTCAAAATTTTTTCCAACTGCTTCAATTTTTTTAACACCTTCATTTTCTAAAATATCTATAAAATGTTTAATTGAAACTTTTACGCCCTCGTCTTGTGTATGTTTTAGAGCAAGAATTAAACTATCAAGACCTGGTAATAATTTTAAAAGTAAATCTTTATTAGAAATTTTAATCCATTCGCTTTTTTCTAAAGATACTCTTTTTTCTAAATTTTGATAATCAGCTAATGCTCTTTTTAATTGATTTTCAAGGTTCTCCAAATCTTTATTCTCTTCTTTAATTTCTTTCTGTTTATCGTTTTTCTTCATCTTACCAACCCTTTGCAACTTCATTTATTAAATCTCCAAAATATCTTACCGTTGGAACTATTAAATTATAATTAAGCCTTGCTGGTCCTAATACTCCAACCTCTCCTGTTAATTTCATTGGCGTATGATATTTAACATATACAAATCCGTATGGACCATTAAGCCTTGGTCCTAAATCTTCTCCAAGTAGAATATGGATATCATCATCATCTTCCTGTCCTGAAAAAAGATTTTTGAAATATTCAAATTCATCAACTGCTGAAAGTAAATTTTTTGTAACATCTATATCCAAAAATTCTGGGTTATCCAAAATATTTGCATAGCCTGAACAGAATAAATCACCATCATCAGTTGTTGTGATTGCCAACGCTTTTGTTCTATCAGCTAGAGTTTTAGTGAGCTCTTTTAAAAAAGCTCTTTCTTTTTCTCTTAAATCCCAAACTTTTTCTTTTAATGAGACTTCTTCTGCAACAGACAGTTCTTTTTCCTTCATCAACTGCTTTACATAAAATCTCATGCCAATTGGAGTTGGAACTCTTCCTGCCGATATATGTAATTTTTTAAGGTACCCAAGGTCTGTCAAGCGAACCATTTCATTTCTAATAGTTGCTGGACTTGCGCTTAAATTATGCTTTTTTTCCAAAGTCTCAGAGCCAACCGCTTCCGCAGTCTCAATGTATTCTTCAATAAGACTTTTTAAAATATCGACTTGCCTTGCTGTTAAGTCGTGCATAATTAGATAAAAACTATATTAGCAGTAATATATCACGACTGCCAAAATCTTGTCAAGAGGTATTTTTAAGCCCAATAAATCTTGTTATGTTAAACTTTAGTTATATGCGAAAAAGGAAAAAATTATTTATTCTTCCAATCCTTTCAATTATTTCTTTTATTTGTCTAATTTACCTTATTTTTGTCTTCCCACCTCAAACAATAATCGCATTTTCTAATTTTAAAGTTTCTGCGCTACCAATTAGTTTTTTATTATCATTTGTTTTTCTGTGGACTCTTTTTTGGTTTATTTTTGCAAACAAGATTCAGGGATTACTTCTTGCAACTTTTCCACTAATTTATTTAATTTTAAGACTAAATAACCTTAATCAAACTTTTTTTCTAGTACTTCTTTTTGTTCTTTTTGCAGGCTTAGAGTTATTCTTTTTTAGAAAAAGGTAGCCTTGTTTAGCCTTGGAAGTTCTGTTACAATTTAGGCGATGAACAAATTCTATATTACAACACCAATTTATTATGTTAATACAGCTCCTCACATAGGAAGTGCATACCCAACCGTTATTGCTGATGTTTTAGCACGCTATCACAAGCAACTTCAACAAAAGACTTACTTTCTGACAGGCACGGATGAACATGGAGCAAAAATTGCTCAAGCGGCCCTCTCTAATAACAAAACTCCCCAAGAATATGCAGATATAATTTCAATAGAGTTTAAAAAAGAATGGAAACTTTTGAATGTTGATTATTCGCGTTTTATAAGAACTACAGACACAGATCATATTGAAACAGCAAAATCTTTCTTGCAAAAACTATATAACAATGGATTTATCGATCCTAAACCAAGGCTTTATGAAGGCTTATATTGTATAGGACATGAAAAGTTTATGCTTCCAGACGAATTAGTAAATGGATTATGCCCTGACCATAATACTAAACCAGTAAAACAGGCTGAAGAAAATTATTATTTTAAACTTTCTCATTTCCAAGATCAGTTAATAAAACTAATTAAATCGAATAAATTAAAAATTTATCCTGAAATTAGACGAAATGAAGTACTTGGAAGATTACAAGAAAAACTTGAAGACATATCGATTTCTCGTGCGAATGTTAGCTGGGGAATTCCTCTACCATTTAACTCAAAACACACTGCATATGTATGGATAGAAGCTTTAATGAATTATTATACTTTTGGGAAATCATTGGGCATCTGGCCAGCCAACATACATATTATAGGTAAAGATATCCTCTGGTTTCATGCGATTATCTGGCCTGCAATGCTACTTGCAATAAGTGAAGATGTACCTCAGGAAATATTAGTCCATGGATTTTTTACCATAGACGGCAAAAAAATGTCTAAAACTCTTGGAAACGTTATTATCCCAACAGATTTAGTTAATAAATACGGAACTGACGGAGCTCGTTACTTATTATTAACCGCCCTTACTTTTGGGGATGATGGTGATATATCATGGAAAAAATTTGATGAAAAATATAACTCAGATCTTGCAAATGGACTTGGCAATTTGGTTGCAAGAGTAAGTAAGCTTTGTGAAACAAGTGGTTTTAAGGAAACAGCAAGTGAAAAAAGTGTTCATATGATTGATATTTCTGATGAATACAAAAAGGCAATGGAAGAATACAGATTTAATGATGCGTTAAGCTTAGTTTTTCAAAAAATATCAAAGCTTGATAAATACATAAATGAAGAAAAACCCTGGGAACTTTTAAAAGTTTCTACAAATCATAAAGGAAGAGAGCTTTCTGCAATCTTAGGTCATGCTGTTGATCAAATAATTGAAATTGCATTATTACTTGCTCCATTTATGCCTAAAACCTCAGAGAAAATCAAAAATCAGTTTACAAAACAAGAAATAAAGTCAGAAGCATCTCTTTTCCCAAGAATCTAATAAGTTGCAGCCGCTGCGTATGAAGTAAGAAGTGAGGCAATATAAGGCTGAAATACATATCCTAAGAATACCCCAAGAAGCAAATCTAAAACTGCGTAAAGTAATAATTTTTGTGTTGGAAAACTACCGTGGAGCTTAAAGCTTTGATACTTTGATAATGATTTAACTTTTTTATGAGACTTTTTTGCCATAATTTATTATTGCATTTTTAAATAGCTATTTGTCAAGAGCTTTAAAGCTATTGACTATTAAAGTAATCAAATATATACTCATTTTATGCTAAAACAAAAACAGTTAGTCGTAGCAGCAGTCGTAGTCATTCTTCTTGTTTTAGGATTAGGTGGCTTCTTTCTTTTTAGTAAACAATCCCCTTCAAGCTTAAATCAAACAAATAACACAACTTCAGGTACTGAGAAAACCGCAATGGAATCATTAGCTGATTTAATAAAGGGAGGCTCAAATCTTACATGTGAATTTAATTCTCAAGCAGATGAGAACGGATATGCAAGTAAAGGAACTATTTACATTGCATCAGGCAATATGCGTGGAGACTTCATTAACACGATAGATGGTAAAACCACAAATATGAGCATGATAAGAAATGGTAATGATAATTATATTTGGGGCGATGAAATAGAAACAGGAATCAAAATGACACTTTCCCAAGAAGACTTAGTAGCAGAAACAAATGAAGCTTCAAAATATATTGATCTTAACAAAAAACTAGATTACAACTGTAATCCATGGGGAGCTGATCAATCTAAGTTTACTCCTCCATCAAACATTAAATTTACTGATCTTTCAAAAATGATGGAAGAAGCAAAAAAACTAATGGAAGATAAAGATGGAGATATTAATTCATCACTTTGTGATTCAATTGAAGATACAAATGCAAAAGCAGCATGTAAAAATGCTATTAGTCAATAACCAATTGACAAAGCTTTTGTTTTATTATTTAATATAAAAGGTCATCAAGAGAGCCCGCATTTGGAGCGGACCGGCAACCGAGGAAGACTACGGTGCCAGGAAGATGAGATCCGAAATGGATAAAATCTTTGCCTCTCTTTTTGAGGGGTTTTTTTATGGATTATATTTTTACATCAGAATCAGTTTGTAGCGGACATCCAGATAAGATCTGCGATTCAATATCAGATAGTGTTTTAGATGAAGTATTAAAAAGAGATAGATTTGGTAAGGTTGCTGTTGAAACACTTGTTGGATTTAATCGCGTGGTTTTAGCAGGTGAAGTAACTGCAAATGCAAAAATTGACTTTGAAAAAATCGCAAGAAAAAGAATAATGGATTTAGGATATACAGACCCCTATTTTAATTTTACTGATAAATCCCCCGTAGAAGTTTATATTCATGAGCAATCAAGAGAAATAGCAAAGGGAGTAAAGAGAAAAGGTGCAGGAGATCAAGGAATGATGTTTGGATTTGCTTGCAATGAAACAAAGACTCTTATGCCTCTTCCTATAACAATTGCCCATAAGCTTACTCAAAGACTTGATGAGGTAAGAGAAAAAAAGATTTTAAATTACCTTAGGCCTGATGGAAAATCCCAAGTTACTATTGAATATAAGAATGGATTACCATATAAGGTTTTACAAGTTGTAATTGCAGTTCCTCATAAAGAAAGCGTTGATTTAAAAAGGGTTAAGAAAGACATCTATAAATTTGTTGTAAAAAAAGTTTTAGATGAGTATGAGTTTAAAATTAATGAAAAAGATTTAATTTTAAATGGAACAGGAGTTTGGCACATGCCAGGTCCTGCATCAGATAGTGGACTTACAGGAAGAAAAATAATTGTTGATACATATGGTGGATATGCAAGAGTCGGCGGAGGAGCATTTAGCGGAAAGGATCCAACAAAAGTTGATAGAAGTGGCGCTTATGCTGCAAGATATTTAGCTAAAAATATTGTTAGAGAAAAATTAGCAGATAAAGCTGAGGTTAGACTTGCCTATTTTATTGGTGCTAAAAAACCAGTCATGCAAGACGTTGAAACATTTGGAACAGAAAAAAAAGATATAAAAGTAATAAAAGATTTTATGTCAAAATTACTAGATACATCTGTTGAAGGAATAATTGATGGACTTAATTTAAGAAGACCTATTTATCTAAAAACCTCAGCTTATGGACACTTTGGGAGAGAAGACTTTCCATGGGAAAAATAATTTAAAATTACTGCCTTGGGCCTACATGCTTAATTGGTTCTATTATTTTTGCTCCACTAGTATCTTTTACAACCCAACCAGCTTGAATTCTTTTAGCAATTGAGGGACCATCAATACCTGAAAGATTAACAAACCCTGCTATTCTTGCCAAAAATCCCTCAGCTCCTTCTACAGTTGGGAAATCAATTTCTAATCTTAAACATGTTCTACTAGACTCAACTATAGTTAATCCCTCAGGGTCTACATCTAATTGAGTCGGAGTACCTACGGATCCTTCATGTGAAGTCATAGCCATGATTATACCCACGAGACATTTGTTGTCAATGATATTTATATAAATTTAAAAATATAAAATATATTGTTAAATTAATAACCTAAGAGGTTGTTTCTATTATTAGATTTAAAATTATCTGGTTTTGTCTTAAAATGTGCCTTTATAAGCCTACTTCCTCTTTTATATGCTTTTTGCCAAAATAAACCTCCTCCATGGGGATAAGACTGTTTTAGCGAAATCTTATTCACGTTTTTATATACTTACTACCTAATTCTTCTTTTTAATGTCTACCAACTTCCTCCACCGCCGCCACCACCGCCGCCACCAGATGAACCACCTGAAAAACCACTTGATGAAGATGGCGCTGATGTTGTCATATTACTTGAAGTTGCTAAGTAAAATGCAGCATATCCTAAATAAAAATTACCACTATAACCCCTGTACCAACTTGGATTGTAATCTGGTTTGATAAACTTTAATGCTTCCATAAATTTATCAATATATCCAAGTGCCATTGCATATGGAATCATTTGCTCAACTGTATAGAATTTTTCAGCTTGCCATTTATAATTTCTATCCATTGATTTTAAAAATAACTTAAGACCGTCAATCTTATAATCAATTTCATCGCCTAAAGAAGTTCTACCATTTAATTTTTTAGCTAATACAAAAAATGTTATCGCTAAGAATATATTCAATGTAAAGAGTGACCACATTCCAAAAACTATAAGAAAAGCTTTTTGATTCTTAGGATTTTTAATATAATATTTATTGTCTACTAATTCTTTAAATATATTTTTTTCCATATCAGAAAAAGTTTTATAAAAATCTAGCTTTAAATCAGAAACCCTAACACTATCCCCACTTTCAAAAAGCCTATCAAACAATGTTTTCTCAAAACCAAGAAGTTTACCATCATCTTTTTTTAGCTTAGTTATTTGTTGCTCCTTTTTCTCTTTATCAAAAACTCCAAGCATTTTTGTTTTTTCTTTTACTTCTTCAAGTCTTATATACTTTCTAATTGCTAGATCAAAAATTGTTGCCACCACATCATCTCTTTCAAGAGCTGCTGTATCTATTATTCCAGCAAGCGCCGGAACAAGTCTTTTGCCATTTTCGTCTTTTGGTATATCAAAATTAATAGTAGGCTCTCCAAATCTTTTTTTATTTTTATGTTTTTGATACCAGTAGAATAAAATTAGTGGTAGAAATATATTTAGAAAAATATAAATTAAATGAAGATTTTTCAAAAAAAGCTCTCCTAAACTTTCTGCAAGAGTTTTAGGTAACTCTTTTAATAAAATACTTTTAGGAAATGTGTTAACCGGATAAGCCAAGACAACTGTTAACCCATATCCTGGATAAAGAAATTGAGATGAAGAAACCTTTTCTCCTTCTACTTTACATGTTTTATCTTTTGATCCCGAAGGCCCTTCAAAACAAATAAGGTTTGTTTTATCTACTCCAAAATCTGTTGAAATTCTTGCAACTGCTTTTTCTATTGGCACCTGCCAATCATTACCAGTTATATTCCAGTAAATTTCATCATGATCTTCATAGTTACTGCCAATTCCATTTTCAACTGTATATGAGATTTTATAAACATGTGTTCCATTTATAGTTTTATCTACATCGCCAATCTTAAAATATAACTGCTCTTTTGTTTTTGAAACAGTAAACTTTTCCCTTCTTTCATCTCTTAAGATATTTATATTTTTTATCTTTAATACTCTATAGAGATTCCCTACTTTTGAATATAAAGGAATGTATCTATAAATCCCATGTCTATATAAGTCTTCAAAGTCATAATTAATTGTTTCTGTAATATCCATTTCTCCATTTTTATGAGCAACTATATCCGTATTAAAGGAGTGAATTGCCTCAGCAAATGATAGCTGTGGTTTTGAAAAAAATAAAAAGAAAAGTATGATCAGGAAAAATAGTTTCTTCACATTTTGATTATACTATTTTTAGAATGGAAATAAATTTAGACTGTAAGCTTCATTTTGAATTTTAAAAATTGTACAATTAACTAAAGTGCAAATATTTAAAAAAATTTCTTAAAAAGATTTATTTTAGAAGACCATCTAAACCTAACGCTTCCCCTTCTTTTTCTTCTATGCTGGGTTTTTAAAGATGTTAAAATATGGAGAGCAAAAAGAATAACAAAGATTAAAAACATCAATAACGCTTTCCTCTACAAAATTAACCATTAAAACCATATAATAATTCTATGGTTGATGTTCATTGTCACTTAAATTTTAAAGCTTTTGAAGATGATTTAGATGACGCTATAAAAAAAGCACAAGATGCTGGAGTAGAAATAATAATAAATACAGGTACCTCTTTAGAATCAAGCCTTAAAGCAGTTGAGCTTGCTAATAAATACGATCATCTTTATGCCATAGTAGGAATTCACCCTCATCATGCCGATAAAGTACAATCTGGATGGGAAAAAGAACTCAAAAAATTGGCTCAAAATAAAAAAGTAGTTGGAATAGGAGAAATTGGTTTAGATTATTATAGCTACAAATCAAATGGCATTGTTGATCCAAAATTACAAAAAAATGTTTTCCAAACTCAAATCCAAATGGCAAGTGAGCTTAAACTTCCTTTGCAAATTCATAATAGGCACGCAGGAGAAGATATTATAGAAATTTTAAATTCACATAAAAATCTCTTAAAAAATCCAATTCCAGGCATGTTTCATTGCTTTGCGGGAAATTTGGATACACTTCAAAAAGCCTTAAATCTTGGCTTTTATATTGGTTTTGATGGCAACATAACCTATAAAGGATTAGCTCCTGGAGAAACTGTAAGCCTTAGCGAATTATGTAAAAATACCCCTCTTGAAAGAATTGTCATAGAAACTGATGCGCCATTTCTTACGCCTGAACCCTATCGAAGTGGAAGGAATGAGCCTTCCTATGTTATAATTACAGGAGCTAAAATTGCCGAAATTAAAGCTATTTCAAAAAAGGATTTAGATTCCATAACTACTCAAAACGCTAAACAAATTTTTAACATATGACAAGTTTTTTTGATCGTATCTTTACCACATACCCAACTAAGACTAGAAGAGCTTTGGAAATTCTTCCTGGCTTTGTTTCGTGGTCATTAATTCTATTTCCTATCTGGGGATCATTCTTTATTCCCCTAGCTGTTGCCTACTTTATTTTATTTTTTGATGTATATTGGTTTTATAAATCATTTTCTCTTGCAATTACTGCATTTATTGCTTCAAGAAAAATAAAACAAGCAGAAGCCCAAAATTGGCTTGAACTTGCCCGTCCTTTAGAAAACTTTGAGAAAATGTCTCACATTTTAGTTATCCCAAATTATCAAGAAAATGTAGATAAAATAAGAGTTGGTATAGAAAGCTTAGCAAAACAAACCTTCCCAACAAAAAAAATCTATATTGTTCTTGCTATGGAAAGAAGAGAAAAGGAGGCTAAAAAAAGAGCAGAAATTTTAATTAATGAATTTAAGGATACATTTGGAGATATATTTGCTACATTCCATCCAGATATTGAAGGTGAAGTAAAAGGAAAATCAAGCAATGAAGCATATGGGGGTAAAATTGCTTATAAAAGATTGGTTAAAACAGGCATTATAGATGAAGACTTTGCAACAATTTCTTCAGTTGATGCTGATTCCATATTTGATCCTCAATATTTTTCCTACCTCTCTTATAGCTTTCTAAAAGATGAATTAAAATATAATAAGTTTTGGCAATCAGCTAATGTTAACTATAATAATTTCTGGAATGTACCTGCTCCTATTAGGATTATTTCATTCTTTGGTAGCCTTTGGAGAACTGGCCTATTGGTACAAAAAGATAGACTTGTCTCAAACTCAACCTATTCTCTTTCGTTAAAACTACTTCATGAAATTGGATTTTGGGATACAGATGTTATACCTGAAGACTATAGAATATTCTTTAAAGCATTCTTTAGGAAAAAAGGTCATGTTTGGATGGAACCAATATTTTTAAAAACCTCTATGGATGCACCACTCTCTTCTTCATATATAAAATCTTTGAAAAACAAATATCAACAAGAAAGACGATGGAGTTGGGGTGCATCTGATGACCCATTGTTTATTAAATGGGCACTCACCATCCCAGGTGTTCCTCTTGTAAGAAAAACTATGCTTTTAAGTAACGTCCTTTTAGATCATTTCCTTTGGCCTGTAAACTGGTTTATTATTACCATCGCAGCAAATATTATTCCCTTTATTAATCCAGTTTTTGCAAGAACAGCGCTCGGATATAATCTTCCAAGACTTGCAGGACTCATTCTTACAATTTGCTTAGTTGCTACAATAGCTATGATCATTATCGATTTTAGACAAAGACCAAAGCACCATACTGTCTCTAAAAAAAGACAACTTTTGTTCCCACTAGAATTATTACTTCTTCCAATAGTAGGTTTTTTCCTTTCTGCACTACCCGCTCTTATTTCTCATACTCAACTAATGTTAGGAAAAAGATTAGAATATAAAGTAACTGAAAAACTTTAATATGAGAATTTTGGAAAGGCTAGAGAAAAACAGAAGCTTCTGGTTCCTTCTTATAATCTCTGTTTTTTTCTTTTTTTTAAGGTTTCCTTCTCTTTTTGAACCATATTGGTATGGAGATGAAGGAATCTATCAAACATTAGGCCTTGGCATTGATAACGGAAGACTTTTATATAGAGATATTTTTGATAATAAACCACCATTTCTTTATACTCTTTACGCAATACTAGGCTCAGATCAGTTTTTACTTAGACTTGCCTCGTTAATATTCGGACTATTCTCTTTAGGCTTATTCTATAAATTATCTCAAAAGCTTTTAGAAAAAAATATTCCATCTTATATAGCTACCTTTGCTTTTGCAACTCTTTTTGGACTGCCTCTTATTGAAGGGAACATTGCAAATGCGGAAAACTTTATGCTTTTATTTAATATTGCTGCAGGATTTTTAATATTCAAATCCCTAGAATTAAATGTTAATAAAAGACTGACGATTTTATTTAGTGCAGGATTTATCCTTGGCGTATCATTTTTATTTAAAATAGTAGGACTTTTTGATTTTGCAGCATTTTTAACCTTCTTACTTTTTGTAAACTTTTCCAAGAATTTTAAAGATTTTTTAAAACCGAAAAATATACTAGTTGAACTAAAAAACCTTACTCCTTTTATTGTTGGTTTTATAGTCCCGGTTTTACTTGTTTTTATATATTTCTTATTTAGCGGAGGATTTGAATACTTTATTAAGGCAACTTTTGCAAATAATGTCGGGTATGTTGGATATGGCAATAAACTTATTATTCCCCAAGGCCTTTTAATTTTAAAACTAGGAATACTAGTAATTTTACTTTCTTTTATATTTTTAAAAAGAAATATCCTAACTCATCAAGCAGTTTTTATTTATATTTGGGTTCTGTTTTCTTTATTTAATGCTTTCTTCTCACAAAGACCTTATACGCATTATGTTTTAGTAGCTATTCCAGCTCTTTGCTTACTACTTGGACTTATATTTATCAGAAATAAAACCTTTATATTCAATCTTATATTTTTATCTATTACCATTATATTACTTTACTTAAATTTTGGTTTTTACAAAAAGACAATATTTTATTATCAAAATTTTGTTTCATTTATTATTGGGCAAAAAACAGCCTCACAATATCAAAGATTTTTTGATGGCAACACTCCTAATGATTATGAATTGGCAAGCTATATAAATAGAGTTGCTAACAAAAATGATAATATTTTTATCTGGGGAAATAATGCTCAAGTTTATAAATTAACGAATAAACTTCCCCCTGGAAGATATACTGTTGCTTACCATATTACTGGCTACCAAGATGGAATTATAAACACACAACAAGGCTTAGATAAGCATAAGCCAAAATTTATTATAATTATGGGTAATGTTTCTCAATATCCATTTTCACTTTTAGAATATAATCAGAGAATGAATATAAATGGAATAAATATATATGAAAAGATTCTTTAACGATATTAAAAAAGATAGAATAATTATGGGCGTATCAGCTCTTAGTTTTGTAATTCTTATATTAACCGTTTTTTATATATTATTTAATTACAAAAACATTCCACCATTTATCCCAATCTTTAATCAATTACCTTGGGGCAACGAAAGACTAACTCCTACTTTAGGTATCTTCATACCAATTATATTATTTACATTTATTTTTATTTTTAACATTATCTTTAGTGGACTTTTATACAATAAGAGTAATCCATTACTTGCAAGAATAATTGCATCTGTTAATCTTTTATTATCTGTTATGAATTTTATTTTTATAATTAAAACTGTTTTTTTAATTTCATAATGCTTGATCTAAATCAAATTGTATTTTTACCCCTATTAGTTGCATTTATAATTACTGTAATTACTATTCCTATATCTTTATTTTTTTTAAAAAAATATAAGATTATTGACGATCCTAAAAAACATAAACATCCTGCGATAATTCATAAAAATCCTATTCCAAGAGGCGGAGGAATTGCTCTTTTTATTGGAGTATTTGTAGCAAGCTTAATTTTTATTCCTTTTGATAAAATTATTATTGCTGCTTTTATAGCTGCTTTTATATCACTTGTTGCAGGAGTGTTAGATGATAAACTTGATATTTCTCCTTACGCAAGGTTTTTAATTAATATTTCTTGTGCTGTATTTGTAGTCTTTATGGGCGCAAATATTCCTTTTATTACAAACCCTTTTGGTGGAATTTTATATCTTAACGCTATTCAAATACCATTTTTAAATATTCCAGTGATTTCTGTTTTATCTGATTTAATTGCAGTTCTTTGGATAGTTTGGGTTATGAACATGTTAAATTGGAGTAAGGGCGTTGATGGACAAATGCCTGGAATAGTAGCAATTTCAGCAATAGTTATTGGGATACTCAGCTTAAGATTTTCAATAGCTGACCAATCAAGTATTACTGCTGCCACTCTTTCTTTTGTAATTGCAGGAGCGTCAATTGGATTTTTAATTTTTAATTATTATCCGGCAAAGATTTTTCCAGGATATGGAGCTACTGCTATTTATTTACTCCTAGCTATTGCCTCAATCTTATCTAGTGCCAAACTTGCAACTGCAATCTTAGTTATGGGAATTCCTATGACTGATGGTCTTTTTACAATACTTAGAAGAATTTTAAGTGGCAAATCTCCATTTTGGCATGATAAAAAACACTTACACCATCTTTTATTAAGCCTTGGTTTTAGCCAACGACGTGTTGCATTTTTTTATTGGGGTATCTCAGCAATCTTAGGATCTCTTTCTTTAATTTTATCAAGTAAAGGAAAGGTTTTTGCTATAATAATGCTTGTAATTATAGGTTCAGGTGCAATACTTTTCTTACACTTATTAATAAGAAAAATAAATGATAAAACTAGCATTTAATGTTTTAAGACTTTTAAGGCCAAGGCAGTGGATTAAAAACCTTGCGGTATTTGCATCGATAACTTTTGCTGGTGGACTATTTGATACACCAACACTTACCAATGCAATTGGTGCATTTCTTGTTTTCTGCGGACTCTCATCAGCAACATACATTATTAATGATATTTTCGATATTAAAAAAGACCAGCTTCACCCTTTTAAAAAATTTAGACCCTTAGCTCATGGAGATATACCTGTTTCTTTTGGCATAAGTTTTGCAATATTACTTATTGTTGCATCGCTTTTCTTTGCAAAAGCTATTACGCCAACTTTTTTTGCAATTGGCATTGTTTACTTAATTATTCAATTCCTTTATTCAATGTTTTTGAAATCGCTTGCTGTTGTAGATATTCTGGCAATTGCAAGTGGATATATTTTAAGAGTTTATGGTGGAGAATTTGCAACAGGGCTTCATATCTCTGTATGGCTACTTCTTACAACAATTTCTATTTCTCTTTTCTTAGCAATTGGTAAACGAAGATCAGAGCTTACGCTTCTTTCAGCAAACAAAGAAGCTGATATTGCAGCAACAAGAGCATCTTTGTCACATTACTCAGATAGATTACTTGACGTATATGCATCGATTTTTGCTACGTCAACATTTATTTCATACGCTCTTTTTACTTTCCTTGAAAACCCAGGAGGATTTAGATTAAATATTAGCCTATTAGTTCCAGATACATTATCAGCTTTTTTTGAAAAAAAATGGCTCATGATAACCATAATTCCAGTTGTTTATGGATTAATGCGCTATCTTCAAGATATTTATGAAAAACATGAAGGGGAAAGCCCAGAGCGAGTTTTATTATCTGATATGCCTTTGCTGTTTTCTGTTATTGTTTGGGCGGTTATGGTAGTAGTCTTAATATATTTTGTCAGCCCTAGCTCTGCTTTCTAGCATATTGAGAACTAATCCAACCTTCAATATTATTTTTAAGTTTAATTTTATACCAACCTATTCGTTCATCTATTAAATCAAATACATCATCTGGATTTACCCTACCCACTTCTGTACCACTTACTGATGGTTCTTCTCTGACTCTTAAAAAGCCAGTTGGAGTATCTAGAATAATTACTGTTCGTTTACCAATTGAGGTTGTAGTCGTATTTGCACTAGTAGATGAAATTAGGGTAGCAGAAGAAGTTGCAACTTGAGGATCAATACCTAGATAAACTATTGCCTCAAGCTTATATCCTAAAACTGTTCTTATTCTTACTGTTTTATCTTTATATCCTTGTCTAACAACTTTTATTTCATGATCTGACTCAGTTACATTTTTAAGTAGAACTGGGCTTTGCCCAACCAATTCACTATCTAAATAAACTTGGGAATCTGCTGGAAATGAGATTACAGAAATTTGTGCATCTTTACTATCTTCAACTTTGGTAAGACTAATAACACTTGCTTGAGAAAGCGCAGTTTGAGAAAAACTTCTATCAACCACTGTTAAAACTTTAGGATTTATTGTTATTTTTCTTTGGAAGGGCTCAAAACCTCCTTCTTTAGGAATAATTCTAACTGTATATTCTCCTGTGCTTAGCATATCTTTTGCCTCACACAGACAAAGTGGGGTTTCTCCAAAAAGTTTTCCGTCAATTAAAACCTGTGCTTTAACAGATGAGGTTACTTGTAAAGCTCCTTTTTCAGGACGCTGACCTAAAAGATAAACAACTAGTCCAAAAATTAATAAGGAAATTAAAAAACAGAGAACTACAAAGAGTATTTTTCTCATGTGGTTTATTATATCTTAAAAGGTCAAATAAAAAAACCGCATTAATTGCGATTTTTATGACTTAGTAGTCCATTCCGCCTGGAGGCATTCCTGGCATTTCTTTTTTCTCTTCTGGAATATCTGTAATCAAACTTTCTGTTGTTAAAATCATTACTGCAACAGATACTGCGTTTTCAACTGCACTTCTAGTAACTTTTGCAGGATCAATAATTCCCTCTTTAATCATGTCTACATAAGTATTTGTTAAAACATTAAATCCAAATCCACTTTGTTGTTTTGCAATATTATCAACAACTACATCTCCATTTATTCCAGCGTTTTCCGCTAGTTTTCTTGTTGGAGCCTCTAGTGCTTTTCTTAAAATACTTACTCCTGTTGCTTGATCACTATCTCCTGGAATATTTTTTAGCAATTTAGGCTCTAAAACCTTGATAGCCTCAAGAAGAACAACTCCTCCACCCGAAACAACTCCTTCTTCTAAAGCTGCTTTTGTGGCTGCTACTGCATCTATTACCCTTTCCTTTTTCTCCTTCATCTCAACTTCTGTTGCGGCTCCTACATTTATTACTGCAACTCCTCCTGCTAACTTTGCCAATCTTTCTTGAAGTTTTTCTTTATCAAATTCTGAGGTAGAAGTTTCAATTGCTTTTTTAATTTGTGTTACTCTTGCTAAAAGCGCTGCCTTGCTTCCTTTTCCACCAATTATTCTTGTTATCTCTTTATCTGACCAAACCTTATCTGCTCTTCCACAATCTTCAATAGTTACACTATCAAACTTTCTTCCTGTATCATCACTTACTACTGTTCCACCTGTAAGGATAGCAATATCTTCTAACATTTCTTTTCTTCTGTCTCCAAATCCTGGAGCTTTTATAGCAACTGTATTTAAAACACCCTTTAGTTTATTTACAACAAGAAGGGCTAATACTTCACCCTCAACATCATCAGCAATAATTACAAGGTTTTTTGAAACCTTAACTACATTTTCTAAAAATGGAACAAACTCCGAAAGATTTGATAGCTTTTTATCAGTAATTAAAATATAAGGATCTTCAACTTCTGACTCCATCCTGTCTGGATTTGTTACAAAATAAGCACTTGCATAGCCTTTATCAAATTCCATTCCTTCTTTATATTCTATTTCTGTTGTTAACCCTCGTCCTTCTTCGACTGAAACAACACCATCTTTACCAACTCTTTGCAGCGCTTCTGCTACCATTTTTCCAATTACCTCATCACCTGCTGAGATTGTTGCAACTTGAGAAATTTCAGAATCGTTTTTAATATTAATCGTCTTTGCTTTTGATTTAATAAACTCAACTACTGCATTACTTGCTTCTTCAAGTCCTTTTTTAAGTAACATTGGGTTTGTTCCTGCAGTAATATTTTTTATTCCTTCATCAACTATTGACTGGGCAAGCACTGTTGCTGTTGTGGTTCCATCTCCTGCAACATCTGCAGTTTTAGAAGATGCTTCTTTTACAAGTTGGGCTCCCATGTTTTCAAATGGATCTTTAAGTTCAATTTCTTTTGCAACTGTTACTCCATCATGAATGACAGCTGGAGCGCCCCATTTTTTATCAAGGGCAACGTTTCTTCCTTTTGGACCAAGAGTTGTTGCAACAGCTTTAGCTAGCTGGTCAACACCACTTTGTAATCTTTTTCTTGCTTCTTCTCCGTATAAAATTTGTTTTGCCATATTATTATTCTACAATCGCCAATACATCTGGCTGTTTTACTATTATATATTCTATTCCTTCAACTTTGGTTCTATCTCCACCCCATTCTTTGTATAATACTTTTTGTCCTACCTTAAGAACCATTGGAAGAGTTTTTCCATCTTGGGTAACATAACCACTACCAATTGCAATTATTTCTCCAATTTGTGGTTTTTCTTTTGCGTTCTCAGGAAGAATTATTCCAGAAGCAGTTTTTTCCTCTGCTTCTAAAGGTTTTATTATTACGTTATCAAATAATGGTTTTAGCTTTGTTTTTGTCATATTTTGCCTAAAAAATATCACTCTCGTTAAGTGACTGCTTAAATATACACTACTAATTTTTTTTTGTCAATATTT
>ERZ1292629.494-Hain-H43-01um-R1-494-length-42986-cov-8_pt1 | contig 36695 bp, 38 predicted proteins | sample MGYA00564399_ERZ1292629 | MGnify/ENA primary metagenome ERZ1292629 (study PRJEB36523, sample SAMEA6512636) | groundwater metagenome | collected 2019-01-08 | study: AquaDiva: Metagenomics assemblies of 32 groundwater samples
AAAGTTTTTTTCACTCCATTCAAACATTCTTCCAATTGGGTTTTCACCAAATTGAAATAGCTATGGCTTGCGTCCCGCGCATTCTCTCCTACAGCTAGAATTACGACAAGTCCGGCCGAGAGCGATGTCTTGATCTTCTTATTTATTATTTCATTTGTTTCGCCTAGCGCTCGTCTTTCCGAATGCCCCAATATTACATATCTTGCGCCCAGGTTGTAAAGCATTTCCGCTGAAATTTCTCCAGTAAAGGGACCTTCCTCATGAAAAGAAGCATCTTGCGCACCCAGTTTTATTTTACTGGTTCTGATTTTTGTCAATTGGTCCAAATAAATAACCGGCGGGCAGATTACCGCTTCAGTTTTTAGCTTATAATTTATAAATTGGAGTATAGATTTAAAAAGTTTCTCCGCCTCTTTCGCCGTAGGCGGATTCATTTTCCAATTGCCAATAATTATCTTCTTAGACATTGTTCCATTCTAACACCTACAAGCTACAAGCTACAAGCTACTGACTTTCTCCCCAGCTATCAATCACCCATGAACCAGAAGGACCGCTGGTAAAATAGGGATTGATCAACCCGCTACCATAATCAAAATGAGTGTTGTTTTTTAATTCTATTTTCTCACCAACCGCTTCTTTAACGGAAGAATTATTGCTAAAATAAACCGTCCCTTTTTGCGCGTTTACAATTGAGATATCAGAATTGTTGCCGACGTCGATCGCATTGTTTCCGTTGCATGGACTGTCGGATACGCTCGCGTCGCATTCACTATCCGATAAAAGCAATATATAACTGCCCGGGGTTCCTGAATCTTGAAAGACAACACCGTTGTCGATAGTTATATAACCATCGGCAATTATAATGCCTGATGTTGCTCCATATGAAGAGTTTAATTTTACAGATGGTGGCGCTGGTTGTCCAGAAATTGCATTGATTATAATATTGCCTGTTACATATATAGTATTGGAAATGGTCAGGGTACTGTTTATAGTTAAATTACCTATTATTTTTTTGGCCTCCATTGTAGTAGGTATGGAAATTGTGACATTGCCAGTTGTAGTGTTGGTTCCATCACCTGTCGCATCAGCTTTCCATTTATTTATATCTGTCTCGGATATCGGCAGATCTTGAACTGCTGGATCAGTTGGTGGAGTTCCTGGTGGGGTAGAGCAGGATTTATTATTTCTAGAACCAAAAAAACAATAAATAGTGCCGGTGACAGTAGAGTCCGTGATATTGTGAGCATGCGCATCACCGGTACCGCCATAACCAACACGCATATTTGAAATTGACCCGGTACTGCCGGCAACAAAAGCATCTCCGGTAATATAAGCGCCATTTGAACCGACAATATTGCCATTGGAATATAAACTGCCGGTAACATAAGAATTATTGTGAAAGATAAACCCGCCTTGACCGGCTTGTGTTCCATATTTAAACACAATGCCGTCTCCGGTTTTAAGGGTCAAGCTAGTTTCCCGATTTAAGTTTGATACATTTCCCAGCGAAATAATTTGCTTAGTATTACCAACAAGAGTGGTAATTGCGGTTGTAGCCGAATTCGAGTCTAGAATAAGCATTTCATTTTCGGAAATAGCCATGTTTTTTATTATCCTATAAGTTGCATCCTCACTTCCCGATTCAGCCAAGAAATACGACTGTTTTGAATTTAAATTCATGCTGGCATTTCTAAATTCGCGCACCGTCGGTCCTACCAGTCCAGAAATTATAGCCAGAGAGATAAAAAGAAAGAAAACAACAGATATCAGCATCGCCGCGCCACTATTTTTCTTAACTTTTTTGAAATCTAATTTTTTCATTTTATTAATAAGCACCTCGAAGCACGATTGTGTCATAAAAATCTTGGGTGCGAGCCAAAATATCATTATTGGAACGGACAGAGAGAACTATTTTCACGGCTTTGCCTTTAGCTGTGGTTATCTGCGTAAAAGTAAGACCAGTGACTATTATATTGGGCGAATTTAAATTGCCTACATTGTTGCCACCTTGCCAAAACTGAACATTCGGACTAATAAACTTGAACTCTAATGTTCCACTGCCGATATCAAGCACTAAATCAGTCGCGCTAATTGAACTGATGTTATCCGCCTGCCGAATTTCTCTGGATATTTTTTCCATCATGGTTCCGCTCTGCACCAATTCCCCTTGGATAGAAGTTTCTTTAAATGATTCAGCCATAACAATCATCGCATCGATCGTTATCAGAGAAAAAACGGCAAAAAAGGCGATATAAAAAAGAAGTTCCAGAATTGCATAACCGTTTTTTCTTTTTAAGGACGGTCCTTGGGGAAACTCTCTTAATGACCGTCCTTGTAAATTATTTTTTGTCATGAAAAAATATCTATTATATAAAATTTTAAATTTTTGGTTATGGTCGCGCCCCCTTCTGTCCAAGATACGGTAACGGTAATTAATTTTGTGCCGCTATCAAGCGCTCCTCCTGAACTTACAATATCTTTACTAGTACTAGTATTAGGATCAACACTAGTATCACGATTTACATCCGCCAAAACAACCGTGCGAGTAAAAATTCCCACCGTATTGGCCGTAGTTGAAAGCGTCCAAGTGCCGCCGGAAAAAGTTGGGTAATAATTTGTAGCGATGATTAAAGAGGAAATATCACTCCATGCGTTATCTCTAAGAACTCTGACCGCTTCAGCTCCCTCTTCTAGAAGAAATGTTGCCTGGGTCGTATGGAAAGCTTGACGAGAAACGTAAACGGATTTTTGAGCAACTGCCATTGCGGCTAAAATTGAAACAGTAATAATAGAGGCAGCGATTAATACTTCAACAACCATGAATCCCTTGTTTTTTAAAAAAATTTTCATTCTAATCTACACTAGCAGCGCCCGTGGCGGAAATGGTAATAATTTTAGAATAATTTGTGGTAGAAATAGTTACTGTACCAGTCTTACTTGGACTCCCAGACAGACGATTGAAATATATTTCGCCTGGAATGGCACTAATTAAATTTAAGATAACATTTGAAATACTAGCTGGAGAAGTTATACTAATATTCTCATTATTAGGATCGTTATCAGAAAAAGATGTACCTTTAAAAATTATAACTTCATCGGATTGAAAATGCACTCCGTATGATGAAGAATTGAGAGATGATAAAGTTTGCGAGCGGGCCTTGTTTATAGATGACAAGACATCTTGCACTCCGCTTTTCAGCACTTGATTTTCTCTTGTCTTGGAAAACTGAGGAATGACAACTGCAATTATAATGCCTAATACCGCCAGCACTACTAACAATTCTATAACGGTTATTCCCCGCCCGCTAACACCTGAGTGTAGCGATGGCGGGCAGGCTTTTTTGTAAAAATTTTTCATTAATTTATACTGCCTAAAATTGAATAAAGCGGCGAGATCATGGAGATAGCAAAAAATCCAACCCCTGAACCAATAACAATCATTAAAATAGGTTCAATAATGGTAGAAAGATTTTTGGTTTTATTTTCAATTTCTCCTTCGTAAAATAAAGCGATTTCGAGCAACATATCCGATAGTTTTCCGGTTTCTTCTCCGACTTGGATCATTTCCGACATCATGATGGGATAAAGTTTATTGTTCGTCTCAAAAGCTTTGGAAAACGGAGCCCCTTTTTCTACCGCAACTTTGGCCTCATTTAAAATTTTCTTATAGTAAATATTTTGTACTATATCTTCAGTAATTTCCACCGCGCGGGTAATAGAAACCCCCGTCAAAAGAAGCGAGGACATGGCGCGGGCAGTGCGAGCGGTATTTAATTCTTTGGCTAAATTTCCAACGACTGGAATTCTGACAATAAGATAATCAATGTATTTAGCCATAAATTTGGCGCGGAAAAGAAAATATAGGCCAGCGCCTGCTCCGATAATAAGGATAAAAGTTAGGACTAAGTTATTGGAGAAAAAATTGCCAAGAAAAATAAGAATTCTGGTGGAAGCGGGCAAAACTACGCCGAGTTCCTTGAAAGTGCCGGCTAGGGTCGGCACCACAAAAGCAAACATTAAAACACTAATCACGATCATCGCGGACAAGATGACCCCCGGATAAATCAACGCTCCTTTTATTTTCTTGGTCAGAGAATGAGATTTTTCTAAATTCATGCCGATATCGGAAAGCGCGCCGGCTAAATTGCCTGATTCCTCGCCGGCGCGCGTCATGGAGATGAAAAGTTTTGAAAAAATATTCGGGAATTTCAAAAGCCCGGAAGACAATGTTTCTCCGGAATTTATATCGGCAGAAAGAGACACTAAAATTTTACTGAGTTTGGAATTTTTGGTTTGCTTCTCTAAAACGGACAGCGCCCTGTATAAAGAAAGTCCGGCTTTTAACATCCCGCTTAAATTTTTTGTAAAAACAATTTGTTCATTAACGCTTACTTTCGAGAAAATACCTGCCAACGCGGATATTTTATCAGATAAACTTTCGCCTTTTTCGCTGATAGACAAGGGAGTACTCCCGCGAGACCGTAAATCACGAGCGAGAGTCAAACGATCGCGCGCAAACAAGACGCCTTGCACCATTCCGCCTTCTTTTGATTTTGCCGTATAAGAAAAAAGCATATGCATTATATTTTAACATAAAAAAAGAGATATCCGGCTATCATTACTCCGAAACAACCCGGAATACTTCCTCTAAAGTGGTAACACCCAAAACCGCTTGGAAAACCCCGTCTTCCAGCATAGTCATCATGCCTTCTTTTTTCGCTTGGATTTCTATTTCATCTTGCGAGCTTCCCTTGATAATCATTTCTTTGATAGTGCTAGTCACTTTTAAAACCTCGTGCATTCCGATACGGTTTGAATATCCGTCCTCAGACTCATTGCTCTTAACCGCCTTATAAAAAGGAATTTTATCCCAAGTATTTTTTTCACCGACAATTTTTTCAGTTTTCAAAAAGTTTATTACCCTGTCCAGATCAACAACCCTGGCTAAATTTTTTATTTCAGCAGACGACAAGAAATACTTTTCTTTGCTGGCAGTTAGCCGACGAACCAATCTTTGCGCGATAATCACTTTGACTGTGGCAGTTATCAAAAAAGGCTCAACCCCCATGTCCACCAACCTGGGTATGGCGCCAGCCGCGCTGTTGGTGTGGATAGTGGAAAGAACCAAATGGCCGGTCAGCGATGCATTGATGGCCAAACCGGCTGTTTCCCCGTCTCGAATTTCTCCCACCATCACTATATCCGGGTCTTGACGCAGAAGCGAACGCAAACCATTGGCAAAAGTGAGGCCTATTTCGGGTTTCACCTGCGTTTGATTAACCCTGGGCATTTGATATTCAATCGGGTCTTCCACCGTAGAAATATTAACCTCCGGCTTATTCAAAATATCCAGCATGGTGTAAAGGGTGGTAGTTTTTCCGCTTCCGGTAGGACCTGTGGCCAGCACCATGCCAGTCTTTTGCGTCAAAGAACTATGAATTCGTTCCAACCCCTCCCCATGAAAACCTAGCGTTTCCAGAGAAAATCCATGCGTATTTTCTTTTAAAATTCTCATCACCGTTTTTTCTCCAAAAAAAGTAGGCAAGGTAGAAACGCGGAAAGAAATTTTCTCTCCATCCTGTTCTTTCTTGAATCGGCCGTCCTGGGGCAAGCGTTTTTCATCCAATTTCAGATTGGCCAGCACTTTAATGCGCGCAGTGATTCCAGCACCGGCATTTTTTTCCAAGACCATGGCGTCGTGCAAAATGCCGTCTATGCGATAACGCACTGTCAGCTCTTTCTCTCCCGGCTCAATATGAATATCGGAAGCATTTTGCATAATTGCATGAAAAATCAAAGAATCGACAATTTTTACCACTGGCAAGTCTTCTGCCATTTCCTTTAATTCCGATTCGGATTTCTCACTTTCCTCTCCTGAAGCGATTCCAAGCGCATCAGATTCTTTTTGGATAATGTTTTGAAATTCAGCCTTCAGACTTTTTCTATACTGCACTAAGACCGACTTGATTGAAGCGGTATCGGTCAACCTCGGCAAAATCTTGAGCCCGGAACGTTTTTTGATAAAATCAATTACAGGCAAGTCGTCTACGTCCAGCATCGCCACTTCCAGCCCTTTATCGCTTTTTTTATAGGCCACGATGTTATCATTGCGCGCAATCGGCTCGGGAATAAGAGCGAGCACAGAAAAATCAATTTTTTGATTAGCTAAACTGACAAACGGTATTCCTAAAACAAAAGCTTCCGTTCGCTTTAAATCTGTCTCCGATATTTTTCCATCGGAAAGCAGAATATTCGCTAGCTTAACCTTTTTTTCTTCCGATTTTTTAACTGACTCTTCCAGATCCGTTTTAGAGATGAGTCCGGATTCTAAAATAAATTTCTTAAATTGTTGGTCATCTATCTGCATTCTATATATTGTATCATATATAGAATGAAGATAACTTAGTCTTCCTCGTGCACAGGCCTCTTCTGAGATGAAAATGAGGTGCAAACCGGTGGATTGGTTGCGCCATTTATACACACTATGGGATCGTCTGGAAGACCACCGCAATTAGGATATGTGCCGGTAAAACCGATTGAACAACTACCACCAACGGGACCGGTACAATTAGGATATGTGCCGGTATAATTTGGAGGACAAGTACCTGGACCGCTACCGCCAATACAATTGGGATATGTGCCGGTAAAACCGATTGAACAACTACCACCAACGGGACCGGTACAATTAGGATATGTGCCGGTATAATTTGGAGGACAAGTACCATTCCCGCCAGTAGTAGTGCAAGCTGGCGGATTATTGGCACCGTTAAAGCACACACTAGCTGCCGACACCACGACTATTGCGTTTGCCGACGCGCTTGCTCCACTGGTATTTGAACAAGTCAGAGTGTATGTATATGTCTTTACTGTGGTCAAAACTCCTTGAGGTACATTTGTCCCGCTTACTGGTTTGGTACCTGACCAATCGCCAGAAGCAGTGCAGGAAGTCGGAGAATTTGTTGCGCTCCAGGTGAGACTTGGATTGACAATGTTTACCGTACCGGAAGTCGCAGAAGCAAAAACAGCAACAACGGGAACAGCTACAGGCGCAATAATGACGCCATTTGCTCCAGCGGCATCAAAACTAACCCAGCCCACCACATCACTGCCCCACGCGTAGCCACTAAATCTTCCCGTAGAACTGTCAAAGTTCACCCCGTATCCCGAGCCAGAAAGAGAAATCCAGCCATCCCAGCCGTTGCCATCAGCTGATAGAGCTTTAGCCCAACCCTGAAGATTGTTGCCGTTTATTTTTGCATTTATTGTTTGCGTTCCATCTCCGGTCGGAAATCCGGAAAGACCGCCAAATTGGATCCAGCCAATGTTGGGGGACCAAGCGTAGCCTGCTGGAACAGAACATGTATCATTACCACATAATCTTCCGTCAGGAGCTTTATGAACACCATAATTTACATTTCCACTACCGTTTGTATTATTGAAGCTAATCCAGCCGATATTGGAAGACCAAGCGTAACCAGACATGTTATGTTCCGCGCCAGCGAAAACGGCAAAAGGCGACAGGAAGAGAACAAGCGTGAAGATAATTTTAATTAAACTAATTTTCATTTGTAGTTTATGGGTGAACATAATTATACATCTGGGTAAAAGTCAAACACTGGGTAGGATTTGTTTTGTCGCATACTTGATCTATATGCGCTTGAACCGCCCTAACATCACCGACAACTTCCAGAGTTTCAGACGGAGTGTTAGTGCCGATACCGACTTTGCCAAAAGGAACAACCAGCCCATATTCCGCGTTGCCAGCATTCAAAACAAGTCCTCCCACTTTTGTCTGTGTGGCGCTATCGGCATTAAACGGCGCATTACTATTCCCACCCGTAGGGGGCGCTGAAGGTGAAGTCCAAGCAAGAGTGTGGGAAATAAAAGCGAAAGCAACAAGAACAAATACAGCAAAAGCTTTGGTGCACAAATCGCGGAGAATTTTAGACTTGAGTATTTTCATTTTTTAACTTTTTTACTGTCTAATAGTTATGGTCTGATTCTGAGATACTACATTGCCCTGTGAATCACTAACACTAAATATGAAGGTCATATCACGAGGGCCAAATGCGTCGTAATATCCGCCAATGTTGGCATCTATGTTTACATATTGCGGACAATCTGTCGGAGATGCCGACAAAGTATCATATGGATTTTCATTTGATGGTGTTTGGCTAGGATCAGGGACTACACTATATCCTGTAATACAATACTGACCGCGTGTGGCATGGGCAGCGACTTCTACAAGTCCACGATTACCACCACCACTCAAAGTAAAACTATCAATAGTGGGACCGCCTTGTGGCCAGACATTAACCGTTACAGTCTGACGACTTATGTTGCCGGCAGAATCCTGAACTTCCCAGATGATGCTATTCGCGCCTGCCAGATTGAACAGGCTATAGATGCCAATAGTGGCCAGATATGAAACCGAGAGTGTGGCTGACTCAGTACAACCTGTAGATATCCATCCCGGGGAATAACCGTATACATTACTGACTAATCTATGCCGAGTAATACATGCGGTCCCTTGAGATGCAGATCCGCTAAATGCCACAGTATCTACACCAGATGTGGCTGTCGTTGGAGAAGCGGTAAATAAAGTAACTGAAGGAGTTCCTTGCGCAGCAACAGTAAGCGGAACTACGGAAGTAACTCCTTGATTGACACCCTGAACTTCCCATATCACACTATATGTATTGCTAGAATATGGATTATTCGAGAGATAAAAACTTCTCTGGTTGTAATCAGTCACAACGGAACTGTTTAATGTAAGCGTCGATGGACAACCTGACACACTTGTCCATTGATCGCCAGTTGAACCGGAAACATATGCCCTGTATCGAGTTATACAATTCGCGCCTGTGCCTCCTGTCGCGGTTCCACTCCATGTCGTGGTCTGCCCATATACGACAGGTGAAGGAGTTACCGAAAACAAATTTATCTTGACTCCACTAGTAGCTCCAGAAACAATATTTGCCACATCAGAAAAATTCAAACACTGGGTGGGATTGGCTTTATTGCAAACTTGATCTACATATGCTTTGACCGCTTTGATGTTACCATTAACATCAAGAGTTTGGGTAGGATTGATTCCAATCCCCACTTTTCCGAAAGGAACAAGCAAGCCATAAGTCGCGGGATCGTGAGTCGCATCGCCGGCATTCAAAATAAGTCCGCCGACTTTTGTCTGCATGATATTGCTGACATTGAGAGGAGTGGCGACATTGTCTCCAGGCGGAGTTTGGGTGGGATTATTCCAGACAGCTTGCGCCAGCGCGGAAGTGGTAAAAATAGTGGCTAGCGCGATTATTCCGAGAAAAATTTTTTTATTACTCATAAAATTAAGAAGGCGTTATTTTTTTAATGACTTTTTTAAAGGGGCAGTTAAATTTTTATAATTTGCTTTTTCTTCTTCGGGTGAAAGAAGACTGACAGCGCTCTTGGCGGTACCTTTCTGAAGGGCTATATTCAAGTCTGCTTGAGTAAATTTATGAACAGCAGTGCCTGTGCTTTGATATGATTTATTGTTTGTCCGGTTGAGCACAAGAAAAACTATAACAACCACCAACAAAAGCAAAAAGAACAGAGCAAGTATGCTAACCTTGAAAGACGGAGCTATTTGATGCCCTGCATCTTGGGATTCCATACCCTACATTATAAGTTAAACAAGGATTTGTGTAAACTAGTTATCCACACAATAAAAAGGGCTTGCATAAAAATACCACTTATGATACTCTGTTTCATATGAGTCCTGTCAAAACAGGGCTTTTATTTTTAGAAAAATAACGAACGGAGTGATTATATTTTTCTTAACCCTGTTAAATAATTTTGCGAAGCAAAATTGTCCGAAGGACATTTAACAGGGTGATGATTTTTATAGTCATTACATTCCTTAAAAATCACCATGTTAGACCTAAAAACATTTAAGTCAGCGCTCGAACAGCTTGAAGAGGAAAGAAAAATTCCAAAAGAAAAGATATTGGAGGCGATCGAGCAGGCCATGGCTGCCGCTTATAAAAAAGACTACGGCAAAAAAGGTCAGATAATCCGCGCCAAGTTTGACCTAGAGACTGGCAAAACGGAATTTTTTCAGATAAAAATAGTAGTTGATGAAAGTGTCGCTATCTTGAACACCTCACCCCAACCCTCTCCTGAAAGGAGAGGAGGCGCCTTCCCCTTTCAGGGGAAGACGGGGGATGAGGTTGGTGGAGGGGGTGAGTACTCTGTAAAAGATCCAAACGATGAAAGGGTGTACTTCAATCCAGAGCATCATCTGCTTCTGGAAGACGCAAAAAAAATAAAAAAAGACGTGGAACTAAACGATGAAATTATTTTTCCACTGGAGCAAAAAGAAGATTACGGACGCATTGCGGCGCAAACCGCCAAGCAAGTCATTATTCAAAAAATACGCGAAGCTGAACGCACATCTATTATCGATGAATATGGGACCAAAGAAGGAGAAATAATCGGGGGGATAGTGCAGAAAGTGGAGAGGGGAAACATTTATATTGATTTTAACCGAGCGACAGGCATATTGCCGGTTGAAGAACAGATCCCGGGAGAATTTTTTCAAAGAGGGCAACGTATACGCGCTTATCTTTACAGCGTGGAAGATACACCCAGAGGCATCAATCTGCGCCTCTCCCGCACTCATCCAAAATTCATAGAAAAACTTTTTGCGATGGAAGCGCCAGAAATTCAAGGCGGAGTTGTTGAAATAAAGTCTATTGCCAGAGAGCCCGGCGCTCGTTCTAAAATAGCAGTAGTTTCAAAAGATGAACATATAGACGCCGTCGGTTCCTGTGTCGGACAGAAAGGCACCCGAGTAAACACCATCACTCAGGAGCTCGGAGGTGAGAAAATTGATATAATCCCCTGGTCCGACGATGCCAAAGTTTTTGTTTCTAATTCCCTGTCGCCAGCCAAAGTGATTTCTATTGAAACCAATACAGAAGAACATAAGGCCACTGTGGAAGTGGCTGATGATCAGTTGTCATTGGCCATCGGCAAGGGCGGACAAAATGTGCGGCTAGCTGCCAAACTGACCGGATGGAGAATAGATATCAAAGGTGATGGAAAAATAATCGAGGAAAAACCCGCCGACGCTGGAAACTCTGGCGAGGCGAAAGAGAAATAAATTATTATTAATTTCCGCCCAAGGCGGATCAGCCTATGGCTGAAAAAAACATGGACAAATTTCTATTGTTTGCAATTATCAGCTCGGTGGTCGCTATCGTCTACGGTTTGTTTTTGGCTAAATCAATATTAAAGAAAAGTCCTGGAAATGCCCGTATGCAGGAAATAGCTAAAGCGATCCAGGAAGGCGCCAGCGCTTATTTAAACAAACAATACAAAACTATCGGGGTGATTGCCGGGGCGCTCTTTTTGGTCATCGGCTTTACGCCAAAACTCGGCTGGATTATGGCTCTGGGATTTTTAGTGGGAGCTATTTTCTCCGCCTTGGCGGGATATATAGGCATGAATGTATCAGTCAGGGCCAATGTCAGGACAACGGAAGCCGCTAGAGATGGAATAGATAGCGCGCTTTCTTTGGCATTCAAAGGCGGAACAGTCACCGGACTTTTAGTGGTTGGACTGGCCCTGCTTGGGGTAGCCGTTTTTTATGCAATTACTAGAGACATAACTGCCTTGGTTGGACTCGGGTTCGGCGCTTCTTTAATTTCTGTTTTCGCCAGATTGGGCGGAGGTATTTTCACCAAAGCGGCGGACGTCGGCGCGGATCTTGTCGGCAAACTTGAAGCCGGAATTCCGGAAGACGATCCGAGAAATCCGGGAGTCATCGCTGACAATGTCGGCGACAATGTCGGCGATTGCGCCGGCATGGCGGCCGATCTATTTGAAACTTATGCCGTAACCTCGGTCGCTACGATGCTTTTAGGTTCGCTTCTTTTTATCGGGTTTGAAAATGCAATTATTTATCCGCTGGCTATCGGCGGCATAGCAATTTTTGCATCCATTATCGGCACTTGGTTTGTAAAAATAAGCAAAGGAAGCCAAAACATAATGGGTGCCCTATATAAAGGCTTGATCGCCTCAGGAATTATTGCCGCGGTTCTTTTTTATCCGGTGACAAAAATTCTGATGTCCGGAAATGGAAAATACCCAGTAATAAGTTTGTATATTTGCGCTCTCGTTGGTCTTTTGGTTACCGGACTCTTGGTTCAAATTACAGAATACTTTACATCTACAAAATATCCCCCAGTTCGTTCAATTGCAAAAGCGTCTGTTTCTGGTCATGGCACGAACGTTATTCAAGGTTTGGCCATTTCAATGAAAGCCACTGCGGCTCCATTAATTACAATAGTTTTAGGAATATTAGCGAGTTACTACTATGGCGGACTTTATGGAGTAGCCGTAGCCGCGATGTCTATGCTTTCCATGACCGGAATTATTGTAGCCATAGACGCCTATGGTCCAATTACGGATAATGCCGGAGGAATCGCCGAAATGGCAGAGCTTCCGGAAGCAGTCCGTAATGTTACTGATCCGTTGGATGCGGTGGGAAATACGACTAAAGCCGTCACTAAAGGTTATGCCATAGGTTCGGCAGGTTTGGCGTCTCTTGTATTATTCGCTTCTTATACGGAAGAAATCGTAAAAGCCGGAAAAAATATATCTTTTGATTTAAGCAATCCGTATGTGATCGTCGGACTTTTCTTGGGAGGACTTCTACCCTATTATTTCGGCGCGCTTTGCATGGAAGCGGTGGGAAAAACCGCCGGTAAGGTGGTTGAAGAAATCCGCAGACAGTTTAGAGAGATAAAAGGAATCATGGAAGGTAAAGCTAAGCCGGACTATGCGAGAGCCGTATCAATCATCACTGGCGCAGCCATTAAACAAATGATAGCACCAGCTTTGATACCAGTACTGGCGCCGATTTTGACAATTCTAATTTTCGGCAAAGATAATGGCTTGGTGGTGCTTGGAGGCCTTCTAGTTGGGTCTATCATCACTGGACTTTTTGTGGCAATTTCCATGACTTCCGGTGGAGGCGCTTGGGATAACGCCAAAAAACATATTGAGCAAGGTAATCATGGAGGCAAAGGAAGCGATGCCCATAAGGCTGCCGTGACTGGCGACACTGTCGGCGACCCTTACAAGGACACTGCCGGTCCAGCTATCAATCCGATGATAAAAATCTTAAACATTGTTGCTTTGCTTTTAGTTGCTTTCTTGATATAATTCCAAATTATAAGTTTAACTATAATAAATTATATGGTAAAGGGAAATATGTCCGCCAAAGGCGGATCCGCCTCGGGCGGAAAAAAATATTTAAGTTTATTTGTTTTGTCGATGATGGCAGTCGCCGTCAATGTTTCGATAGCTTCGGCGGAAGAGAGTAGAATTCCTGCCGGAACAAATGCGGAGATGAGACTCAAGACACAAGTCGAGCTTCAGGCTGATTTAAAGATAAAACGCGCGGAAAGAGAAGCCGAGATAAAAAAATTACAAGCAGAGAGAGTAAAGGTCCAAGCGGAACTGAAAGCTGGTATGGAGACTAAACGCGAAGAGGTAAAAGCTAATATTGCGGAAAAAAGAGCAGAATTAAAGACCCAAATCCAAACTAAAAGAGCGGAAATCCAGGCTGAAATAAAAGCCACTAGAGAAGAAGCAAAACAAAAAATGGAAGATTTGCGAGTTTCGATAAAAGAAGAAAAGGATGCGGCGCGCGCGAAAATTAAAGAAACAAGAATCGTCGGGCGGGAAAAAGCCTTGGAGAGATTTGACGCGGCTGTGGAACGAATGAATGCCCTGAAAGAAAGAGTAAATGCGCAAATAAACAAACTGGAAGTAAAAGGGGTAGACACTGCGGTCGCTGAAAACTTTGTGGCCACAGCTGAAACAAAACTAAATGACGCAAAAACTAAAATTGTAGAAACGCATGCCTTGTTTACAGTCTCAACTAGCGAACTTACAGAAAGCGCCAAGACTACTTTAAGGACACTAACCAAAGAAATAGATACCCTGCTAAAAGAAACACACAGAGCTCTTAACGACGCGGTAAAATCATTAAAAGATGCGTTAAAAAACAAAATAATTTTATAAACTTTTAACTAAAATAAATTTATGGAACCAGAAAAAAAATCAAACGGAGCATTCGTCGGACTGGTGGTGATTATCATCATTCTTGTCGTCGGCGGAATATACATCTGGCAGTCAAGCCAAAAAGAAAAAACAGTCACGAATCAGGATGCGGCTGTTTTGGATTCACTGCAGTTGGATGCTGAAACAACAGACACCGATACCGGTGTGGATGTAAATACCATAGATTAGTCATGCAACTAAGGGTCAAGAAACTGCCAAAAAGCGAAATAGAGATTGAAGGAGAATTAGGGGCAGAAGCGTTCGAAAGCTATTTCACAAAAGCCCTGAAAAAATTGGGTGAAGCTTTTGAGATAGATGGATTTAGAAAAGGCAAGGTGCCTGAAAGTGTTCTCGTTTCCAATATTCCGGAAATCCGAATCTTGGAAGAAATGGCAGAAATGGCGCTGGCGGAACACTATCCAAAAATTATTGCAGATGAAAAACTTGACGCTATCAGTCGTCCGGAAATTTCCATTACCAAATTAGCGCGAAAAAATCCTCTGGGATTCAAGATTCAAACTGCCGTTTTACCTACGATTAAACTTCCAAACTACAAAAATATTGCGAAGGATGTGAATTTAAGGAAAGAAAATAAAGAAAAAGATTTTTCCGTGACAGAAAAAGAGATGGAGGATACTATTATGGACATCAGGAAATCCCGGGCACCGAAGGTGCATGTAACCTCACCCCAAACCCCTCCCGACCTCCCCTTATCAGGGGAGGCAAAGAGTATTCCCCCTGATAAGGGGGAAGGCAAGGGGGTTGAATCTGAATTGCCCGAATTCAACGATGAATTCGTAAAAGCCCTCGGACCCTTCAAGGATGTAGAGGATTTCAAAACAAAATTAAAAGAAAATATAAAACTGGAGAAACAAAATCAGCACAAAGAAAAAAAACGGCTTCAGGTGATTGAAAAGATTATCGAGGAAAGCGAAATGGAGTTGCCAGAAATTTTGGTTACAGTTGAAGTGGAAAAAATTTTATATAGAATGGAGTCCGATATTGCCCAAATGGGATTAAAGTTCGAGGATTATTTAAAACATTTGAATAAAACAAAGGGAGATTTGAAAAAAGAGTTCCGGGGTGACGGCGAAAAAAAAGCAAAACTTGCCCTGATTTTAAATGAAATATCTAAAATAGAAAAAATAACGGCAGATGATGAACAGGTGGCAAAAGAAGTTGCCCACATTTTAGAACACTATAAAGAGGCCGATCCAGAACGCGCCAAAATGCATGCGGAAAATGTTCTCACTAATGAGAAAATATTTCAGTTCCTAGAATCCCAGTAGCTATTTATACGCCAATATTTTCGTTCCATTAGTGGAAGCAATTTTGACGAGATTTTCAAAATTATAGTAACGGCAGGCTTCTTGGAGAAAACGCAATTCAACCCACATATCGCCATCAATAAAAGGCTGATAGAAGTCAGAAATATTGTCTACTCCCAGTCCAACCAGTACTCCAGCTTCAAGCATTTCCGGAACGTTAGCTATAGAATTATGGACGTTTGCCATATATTGGTCCAGTTGCCTCATGCCGAGTCCGGCCGAAGGGCAAGTAACAATTGCAACCCCAAGGTCTTTCATTCTTTTGTAGATCTTTGTGCGGTACTCTTTAGGTTGTGCAGAAACTGAAAGAACGTGAACAGCGACAGTCCTCCCCTGATAGCCATGCCTCTCCACCGCATCTAGTAATTTTTCTGTATCACGCTCATTAGGATTATTCTCCTGATCTATATGCACATGTACTGGTTTGTTTTGCTTCTTAGCAATTTTAAAAAGATTATCTAAATGGAGTATGTCATTTGGGCGGTCTTTAGATGGAAGTCCCCCAGCAATATCGGCTTTCGCTGTTATTTCTTCGTAAATCTTAAGTGTTTTCTCATCAACTAAACCGCCTAATGGCTGCGTAATTGTTAAAAGTTTTATCTTGTTTTTGTATTCTTCTTTTACAGCAATAGCCGCATCGATGGCTTTGTGCCCTACAGCATCATAGGCATCTACAAAAGTGCAAGTTTGCTTGCATCCCTGACTAATCAGGAAGTCCAGAGCGTGTCTTATTCTTGCCTTTATGTCTTCCACACTGCTTTCACGCTTGATGCCATCACTCATGCGCCATTTTTCTTCCATACTTACCATAGATTTATCCAGACCCTCGCGAGTTATAAAGTAGGCCTTGTCAAAATGCGCATGGGTATTCACAAATCCACCATTTTTCTTTATGGCTTCGAGCATTTGTGATTTTAAATCCCAAGGTTGACTAGACATATTTCTCTTTTACTTCTTGATAAGCTTCTCGAAAACTTTTGCCGGCTTTTACCAACTTTAACGCTTCGTCAGTAGCGTAAAGTTCTGGCGTACAAGCATTTTCGAGATTTTTTTTCTTGGCTTTGATATTTTTGACAACCAAAGCCATGACCGCCAAAGTATCCAAGGAGAGTTTTATGCCTTTCAGGTACGGCTCCTTGGTAAGCTGGAAATCTCTGTTGTATCCAGCCGGCAGATTTTTTATGACGCCCTCTATCTGACTTTGATATCCGTTAAAAATGGCAACATTCCCCCGGATTAATTCTAAAACATCATAATTTTTCTTTTGAGGCATAATGCTGGAGCCAGTTTTGAATGAATCCGGTAGAGTAAAAAAATTAAATTCTTTAGTGGTGAAAAGTAGCAGGTCGCTTGCAATTTTACCAAGATCAAACATCGCATTTGAAACAGCCTGTAAGGCCAGATTCTCGAATTTTCCTCTTGAAAGCGCGCAATACATCGGGTTCTCTTGAACTCTTTTGAAATCCAATTCTTTCGTGGTAAGTTTTCTATCCAGTCCTAAAGTATTTTCCCCGTAACCAGCCGCAGATCCTAGAGGATTTTGGTCAATAACTTTCATTACTGCTTCTATCAAGATAAGATCGTCTTTTAAACTATCATGATAAGATCCCAGCCACATTCCGACTGAGCTTGGCATTGCTTTTTGCATATGAGTATACCCCGGCATTTTTATCTTGCCTTGTTTTTTTATCTGTTTTGCCAGAGTATTTATTAGACTTTTCACTTCTTTTTTAATTTCTGAAAGTTTTTCCTTGCTGAACAAACGAGTCATGGTGAGAGATTGATCATTTCTCGAACGACCTGTATGAATTTTCTTGCTAACATCACCATAATTTTCTGTCAGATACGCTTCGATAGCCGTATGGCTATCTTCTTGAGATTTATCAATCTTAAATTGACCAGCTTTATATAGAGATAAGATTTTATTTAGTCCAGTTAGTAGAGTTTCGAGCTCTTTTGCGTTTAGTATTTTAATTTTGTGAAGCATTTTGGCATGAGCCACGGTGCCCTGTATGTCATAAGGTAAGAGCTCAAGATCTAAAAGATAGTCCACGCCAACGGTATAATCTTCAACCGCTTTGTTTATTGTGACTCCCCCTTTTCTGTCCCAGATTTTTTTCACACTAGGTAGAATACTATCATTTTAAAAGGCGCAAGCAAGCTCTCGCCGCGACGAGATAAGTGGAAAACTACTTCTTCTTTTTTCTTTCTTCTTTTGCTCTATCTTGATTTTCCTTTCTTTTAACTTGTCGAGACTTATCAGCTTCCGCTTTTTCTTTAGCTATTTTATTTTTGCGGCGTCGCAAGGCTTCAAGAGCCAAAGCCCCGCTTCCTAAAACCACCGCGGGTACAACTATCTTATAAATAGGACTTACCTCAGCACTTATTTGTTCCTCAGTAAAGTTCTGCAAGCCAGGCAAGCTTCCTTCAATATCTTCAGTAAGATTTTGATTATGATACGAAATAACTTTTTCACATAAACTATCAAATAAATGGGGTTCATCCAATAAAACATCCAACTGGCTGAGGATTTGATTAGTTTTGCTTATATTAACATCTTTTTTAATTTTAATTTTATAATGTTCCGGATCTTGAGAGATAAAACTAATCATCCGCTTAATAATCCACAGCGCTGCTTTTTCATATACAGAGGTTGAAGCTGAAACATTTCTTGATGCTTTTAAGGAATCAAGAAGAGTTAATTCTCTTATTGGTCCATATCTAAGTTCCGACAAACGAGGATTAATTTCTTCATGAATTCGATAATTTTGTTTTCTTTTATTACTTTCTACAGGATTTGTGGTTACTTTAAATGGCCATGATTTTTTTAGGTCAATTTCGGTTCTGTCAATTAAATGTCGTGTTTCATGCATAATTATTACTTGCTTAGCTTTTTCATAATCAAGACTTGTTTTTACTTTTTTTGTTACCTTTATAACAGCCATTTCAACTGCTGTTGCCCATTGACCATCTCTTTCTAAATCATCTTGTTTCATCTGCAACAATTTTCCTTCTGGAAATTGAGCAATTTGTTTTTTGAGATCTTCTAGCTCATGAATAAGCTGGTCAAATTCCATGCGAAGATTTTTTTCAAATAACATAATATTCTGAAAACCATTTTCCGCAGACCGGGCAAATTTTTCATCAGAAATTGGCTGCCCCCGTATAAGTACAGAACCTTTGACATATAAAATATTCCTCTGAACTTTAAAATTTTCCTGTTCTACTTTTTCACGCTCTATCTTGTCTATTTGAAGAAAGGTGAATAATATCTCTGTTCGTTCGAATGATATAGGGTGACCAGACTGATTATGATTAGTAACAATCAAACACAGGGGTTTAACATAAACACCGTAATTTGCTAAATATTTAGGAAGTTCAGATGTTAAAGTCTTATAGAAAATGTCATCCGAAAAATCTTCCAAACTTGAACTAATCTTCTTCAATTCCTGCCAAAGATTTCGTTTTGCTTCAGTTATCGCTTGAGGATCTACAACTCCGGTTGCATTTTGCCTTATACCAGATTGAGTGTTTCTATTTAAAACATTTTCGCCTAAAAAAGAATTTTGATAACTTTGAACCGCTAGAAGCAATTTCTCAGTTTCTGGAGTAAATGGTTTAAATTTATCTGGGTAATCAATTTTTTCTTCTGACGCAAGAAAAGCAAGTTCTTCAATCGAATCATCAACAGCTCTTTTTTCTTGCGCCTGTACACTTTGTTCTAATGCAACAACGCCAGCACCTGTCGCTATGGTTTTTATAAACTCTCTTCTGTTCATTTGCGGTTCTGATTCCTTTGGCATAAATAAATTATACTCTATATTTCCTAATTTCCTTGCAGAGTTTTTTTGCTTCTTCTTTTGGATTGGCGGCAAAAATAATACCGCGAGAGGAATTTATGATGAGACCTAAGCCTTCTTTGTTTAGTCCGGCTTTCATGACTTTCTCTATATCACCTCCCTGAGCTCCTATGCCGGGGACGAGTATCGTCATGTCTCCGACAATTTCACGAACCTTTTTCAAATCTTCAGGATATGTAGCGCCAACGACAAGCATGCAATTATTATTTTTGTTCCATTCTTTAAAAACTTTCTCGGCCACAATTTGCCAAATAGGCTTAGTTTCGGACGTTGGACGTCCGGAATTTGGACGTCCAACGTCCGAAACTTGTAAATCCTGCAATTCGCTGGCGCCGGGATTAGAAGTTTTACATAAAATAATTGATGCCTTGTCTTCCCTATCTAAAAACGGCTGGACAGCTTCCTGTCCTAGATACGGATGAAGAGTGATCGCATCGACATTCAACCAATTAAAGGCGAACGAAACATGGCCGTTGTTTGTGTTCCCAATATCAGCGCGTTTCGCATCGAGAATGGTGAAAATATCTGGATAATTTTTTATTAAATATTTCATGGTCATCTTTAATTCTTGTATGCCTTTATCTCCTCGCGCCTCATAAAAAGCGCTGTTGAGTTTAAAAGCGGACACATATTCATTTGTTTCTTGAATAATCCACTTATTGAATTCAAACTGCGGAAATTTATTTTTCAAAAATTTTTTTGGAATTTTCGTAAAATCTGGATCCAATCCGACGCAAAGCAGTGAATTTACCTTTTTGGCTCTTCGATTATATTTGTTTACAATCATTTTTTAGATTCCAGATACTTTTTTCCATGACCCAATTGTACATTGATTGGTACACCGGCTTTACATAGAGGACAATCTTTTTCATCATAAACGTCCATTCCCACTATGGCTAAATAATCAAAGGGCACACCAATAAAGCTCGGATTGATATTTGTCGGATCTTTGTTTACTATTGCGCACGCGGCCAGAACTCTGCCGCCTTCCTTCTGGACGCTATTGATAACTTTTTTGATTGAACCGCCCGTCGTTACCACATCCTCGACAACCAAGACATTCCTACCCCTTACATACGTATCATAACCTCTGGTAAAAATCTGATCTTTGTCTGGCTGTTTTTCCGTATAAATACTTAACACTTCCTTGTCTTTTAAGCGAGAAAGATGATATGCCGTCCATTGAGAAAGTATGATACCACCGGTAGACGGTCCAACTACGACATCAACCAAACTGTCTTTATATTTTTGCGCAATTATTTCGGCAATTCGCGAAATATACGCGGTATGGGGATAAATATAATCTTTATTAATGTAAATCGATGCATGCTTGCCAGAAACATAAACAAAGTGGCTGTTGTCAACGATAGCTCCAGTCTTTTCCAAAATATCCACGACCTCCTCGTTAGACGTTTTCATGCTATTCATCCTAACCTTTCCTTTATCTCTTGCGCAAGACACGGATTCCACATTGACCCGGTGGCCGACATGACTATATCTGCTCCAGCATTCCTGTATTCTGAAAAATCTTCAGGAGTCATTACTCCACCCACGCCGATGATGGTAAAAGAATATTTAAATTCTTCACGCAGTTTTTTTAATTTTTTCACCATGTCTAAACCTGCCCATTTAATGGCAGAACCACAAACTCCACTTTGTAAACGACCCTTCCCGGGAAGCGCTTGATTGCCGTTTTTATCCACGATTTTTGCAGGAATAGTATTAATAGCGGAGATTCCTTGAATAACAGGACCAATTTCTTTGACAAAATTTCGAAACACGCCTCTATTTTCGAAATATCCAATTTTGACAATAAGAGGAATGCTGCCTATGGTTTTTTTTATAGCCTTTGCCACTTTTATGCTGCGATCTGTATCATTGCACAGAAGATCGTCCGTACCTTCATTCGGGCAACTTAAGTTTACCTCGATAACTTTGACGCCAGTCTCCTTAAGCATTTGGGCAGTTGAAATAAAATCGTTTACATATTCTTCCGCATTTTGCTTTTCTCTTTTTGTCCCCTGAAAGGCGCCAACTAGAATTTGCCCAGTACGCATATTCTTTAAAACTTGAGCCATATCTTTCTGCCAGAATTCGGGTTTAAACGACGGCACGCCAAATGAATTGGTGATTGAAAGAGGTTGTTTATAGTCATGATTCGCTATTATTCCACTTTTTGCTTTTGCCAAAATTAAATCTTTGTCAACCTTCACACTTAAAATATTGGGCCACAAGTGACAAGGATATTTTTCGGAACGAACCGTTTTGTAAGTTACGATATCAAAACCTTTATCCAGTGCAGCCTGTGCAAACTTTCCGTTTATCAGCGGTCCAGCAGGAATACCAAAAGGTGAAAAAACTTGGTAGCCTAAAAAATTAAATCGTGGTTCTCCTTCATTTTTTTTCACTGTCTTGTCAGCAAAGGTTCCAAACGGACCTTCTTCGAAATTCTCTTCGTATGATTTTTCTGGATTATAAAACGGCGTAAGAAGCATATTGCTATAGTAGCAAGAAATTAAAAAAATTCGAAGGCGTATCTTGATTTAGCTCTTAAACAGGTGTATTATTTAGGTATGTTGATACCTACAGTTATAGAAAAATCCCAATTCGGGGAGCGAGCCTACGATATTTACTCGCGGCTCCTGCGCGAACGCATAATATTTTTGGGCGGCCCGATTGACGATCACACTGCCAATATTGTCATTGCCCAGCTTCTGTTCCTCGAATCAGAAGACAGTAAAAAAGATATTTACCTTTACGTTAACTCTCCCGGCGGATCAGTCACTTCCACTATGGCTATCGTTGATACGATGAACCATGTTCGTCCGGATATTGCCACTTTTTGCGTTGGCCTAGCTGCCTCTGGTGGTGCCATAATTTTATCAGCAGGCAAAAAAGGAAAGCGTTTCATTCTGCCGAATGCGGAAGTGATGATCCATCAACCTTTGGGCGGCGTAGAGGGCCAAGCGACAGATATTGCCATCACCGCAAAGCATATTTTGAAGACTAGGGACAATTTAAATAAACTCCTAGCCAAAAATACCGGTAAGTCTTTGGCGCAAGTGGAAAAAGACGTAGAGCGAGATTTCTTTATGGATGCCGAAGAAGCCAAAAAATACGGAATTGTTGATGAGATAGTGACAAAATCCAAGGCCCCAGTATCTTCTAAAAACACTGTCTAGAGAAAGACTAGACATATTTTTCTCTATCTGTTATACTGAAAAAGTTGAATTTTACAAATTTATTTTGATTAATTAAAGTCTGGTTTAGAGGAATATTCCATATATTATGAAGCGTCTAAAGCTGAATTTTCCGCGCCTTGGCGAGGTAAATAAAATCTTTATTAAGGTCTTTGCTTGGGAGGAAATCAATCCATAAATATAGTGGTATGTTCTTGTGAGCTGACACAAAGCTTATGAGTCCAACATTAATAATAATTTTAATAAGCGCCGGGGCGCTCCTTTTAGGTGTCGAAGTGGGATATTACCTGCGCGTAATAGTGGCGCTCGGAAAAAGACGATCTATTGAAATTGACATTAAGCAGATGATGGTCGGCGCCAAAGAAGAAGCGCAAAAAATAACAGACGAAGCGAAAAAAGTTTCGGAAAAAAAGCTTGCGGAATTAAAAGAAGAAGAAAAAAAGAAAGAGCATGAATGGAAAGAAAAAGAATCCAGACTTATTAAAAAAGACGAATTTTTAGACGCTCGTCAAGTGGAGATAGACAAAGAGGTTGATAATATTAAGATAAGAGTGGAAGAAATAAAAAAGATTCAGGAGAAAGTGGTAAAAATAGAAGAAGAAAAAAGAACAGAGTTAGAAAGAGTGGCGAAATTGACAGAAGAAGAGGCTAAAAAAGAACTTTTGCGAGACATTGAAAAGAAATATGAAGAAGATATCTTAACCAGAATCCAGAAACTGGAAAATAACAATCAGGAGAAATTAAACCGCAGAGCTAAGGATATCTTAGCCACTTCCATTCAGCGCCTGGCTTCTAGTACAGCTTCAGAACTTATGACGACTGTTGTATCTATTCCAAATAATGAAATTAAAGGAAAGATAATAGGAAAAGAAGGGAGAAATATCAGGGCTTTTGAAAGAGCATCGGGAGTGGAGCTTATCGTGGATGATACTCCGGGCTCTATCGTCATTTCTTCATTTGATCCGATCCGAAGGCAGGTAGCCCGACTGGCGCTAGAAAACTTGATCTTAGACGGACGTATTCAGCCAGCTAAGATAGAAGAGCTGGTAGAAAAAGCGAAAGAAGAAATAAATAAAATAATCAAAGAGAAAGGCGAACAGGCAGTTTATGAATGCGGAATATTTAATTTTGACCCGCGCATCATAGCCATCATTGGCAGACTTTATTTCAGAACCAGCTATGGGCAAAATGTTCTACAGCATTCTATTGAAATGGCGCACATCGCCGGAATGTTAGCGGAAGAGCTTGGCGCAGACGTCGCTATCGCTAAAGCCGGAGCTTTGGTTCATGACATTGGTAAAGCGCTAGACCATGAAGTGCAAGGCACGCATATTGAAATAGGTATTAGAATCTTGCAAAAGTTCGGCGCAGACGAAAAAATCATCACCGCGATGAAGAGCCACCATGAAGACTATCCTTACGAAACAATTGAAGCTATCATCGTGCAGACTGCCGACGCTATTTCTGGCGGCCGACCCGGAGCGCGCCGCGACTCGGTAGAAAACTACCTCAAGAGACTCCAAGAATTAGAAGCGCTGGTCAATGCCTTTCCATCTGTTGAAAAATCATACGCTCTGCAAGCCGGCCGTGAGATTCGCATCTTTGTCACTCCAGAAAAAATTTCTGACGCGGAAGCAAAGATCATGGCTCGCGATATAGCCCTTAAAATAGAGCAAGAATTGAAATATCCTGGAGAAATCAAGGTAACTATGATCAGGGAAATGCGAGTAATTGAATACGCACGTTAGAAACCTCAGAGAATATGACTTTTTGGAGGGGTTTCGAGGCTGACGAGCTGAGAACTTCAGAATTTTTTAAGCTTCAAAAAATTCGTACCGGAAAAAAGTGCATATTCTGAGGTTTCTAAAGTTTTATATACAGCCCTTGCCTTAAAAAACCCTTGGTATATAATGGGATAAGTGGTAATTTATGAGCAAAAGGCCTCTCCCGACCGGAGGGCAAGGTCGAAGAATTAATTATTAACAGCTTATAGCATATAGCTAATTAGCTAGAAAGCTAAAACCTAATTTTATATGAATAAACAAGCATTAGCTGAGTGGGTACATGGAAAGCTTGGCGGTACAAAAGTACAAGCTGAAGAGGTCGTAGACGGATTGTTTGATGCTATCATCCAGACCTTAAAGAAAGGCGGTGAGGTTTCAATCGCCGGCTTCGGAATCTTTTCCGTAAAGCAAAGAGCCGCCCGCATGGCTCGCAACCCAAAAACTGGGGCGCAAGTCAAAGTGGAGGCTAAGAGAGTGCCAAAATTCCGACCTGCAAAAGGTTTGAAGGACACTATTGCCTAAATTTTATCTCGAGATAAAACCTAAAAAACACCCTTCTGGGTGTTTTTTAGGTTTGCCTCTATAAATTCTTACGCATTTACCTTCGGTCGGTATTGGATGGCTTCCAAGATATGGTTCGCTTGCACATTTTCTGAATTCTCTAAGTCGGCGATGGTGCGGGCAATTTTAATGACTCTATGGTAGGCGCGGGCGGAAAGAGCGAGACGTTCGGCGCTATCATCGAGCAACTCTCTCACCTCTTTTGTAAGTTTTACTATATTCGAGAGATCCTTCACATTCATCTCGCTATTTGTTTTGATTTTTCTTTTCGTATTCTGATTGCTCTTAAATCTTTTTTCTTGAATGAGCCTTGCAGCTTTTACTCGATCTCGAATCGTATGCGTTCTCTCACTCCTTATTACCTCGTCACTCAATTTTTTATAGTCCACATTCCCCACGGTAACCCACAAATCTATGCGGTCAATGATCGGTCCTGAAATACGGCGTGCGTAGCGATCCAGATCGTTCGGCCGACAAATACAAACTTTATCTTTATTACCCTTATTACCACAAGGACAAGGGTTCATCGCGGCGATTAAAATAAAATTGGAGGGAAAAATGGCCGAACCGCGAGCACGAGAAATGGAAACAATATTGTCTTCAAGCGGCTGGCGAAGAGCTTCTAAAACTCTTTTTTCAAATTCCGGAAATTCATCTAGAAAAAGTACCCCCTTGTGCGCCAAGGTCACTTCCCCCGGCTTCGGATTACTTCCCCCGCCGATCATAGATACATAGCTAGCGGTATGATGCGGCGCGCGAAACGGCGGTTCGGTAACTAGATTATCTTCGAGCAATCCAACGATAGAATGGATGCCAGTAATCTCCAAAATTTCTTCATTAGAAAGCTCTGGCAATATATTTGAGAACACCCTGGCAAGCATTGTCTTACCTGTACCCGGCGGACCGGAGAGCGCAATATTATGCCCGCCCGCAGCTGCAATTTCCAGCCCGCGTTTAGCGCTCTCTTGGCCTCTGATATCAGAAAAATCTATATCGTGGATTATACTTTTGTGAATTATTTGTGTCGGTCTTTGCGCCTCGATCTTTGGAAACTCTTTTTCCAACGGCTTACCTTTTCTATCATAATGTACTTTCGAAACATGATCGATGACTTCCTCCAATGTCCGCGCTCCGTAGATTGTAATTCCTTTTACCAGCGCCGCTTCTTCAGCATTTGCCACCGGCACAAATATTTCTTTGTAGCCGAGACGCATGGCTTGTTCGGTCAAGGGTAGCACTCCCTTCACAGGCTGAAGTTCTCCATTGAGTGCGAGTTCTCCTAAAAATATTTTCCCTTTGGGGTCAAAATCTATCTCTTCAGCGGAAAGCAAGTACGCAAGAGCGATCGCCAGATCAAAATATGGACCTTCCTTTTTTAAATCGGCCGGGGATAATGAGATAACTATCTTTTGATTTTGACTTTTTGGAGACTTAAAACCGGAATTTTTGAGCGCCGAGCTCATACGATCTTTGGATTCGTCCACCGCTTTATCTGGTAGACCCACCAAGGTAAAAGCATGCAAAGTATTTTTGGTAATATCTACTTCCACGGTAACAATCTTCCCTTTCAATAGGTGCGTCTGCGCAGAATATACTCTTGAGAAGCTCATGTAATTAGCTTTCTAAATGTTTTTTGCAAGTACGGGCAGCAGGATTGGCTTCTAGGCGCATCATTTCAATATCTTTTTTGCATATCTCGCATTTGCCGAAAGATTCTTTGTTCAATCCTTTTAGCGCTTTCAAAATATTATTCAATCTCGGTTCCAAAGTTTTAATCATGGAACTTCTGGCTTCAAAATCTTCAAATCGATCGGCCATTTCATTCTGATCCGATTCCGGAAAATCCAACCCCTCTGGAGTCGCTTCCCACTCGCCTGTTTCAGGATTAAGTTTACCCATATCCCGCAGTTCTTCTAAAAGCAGATCCCGCTCTTTTTCCAAAGTATCTTTAATTTTTTTCTTGTCTAACATAACACCCCAATGATAGCATGTTGAGTTTTTATAGCAATAAGCAAGCGAGTTTTTATTTTTTTGCGCTAAACTAGCGTAGCTTTTCAAAAAGCATTTCAGAGTATCCTTTTTTGATTTGAGTGTTTTGAACGTTTTTTATTCCCAGATTTTCCAAAAATTTTATGCACTCTTGCTTGGCTTCTTTTTCGTCTTTGAAATTTCCTTTTGCTTCTGCCTCAACGTATGACCCCAGCCCTTTAACATTATCCAGAGCCACTTCAATCTTTCCGCACATCCAATATTCTCTTTCTTTTTCTATAGTTAGAACTTTTTTGAAATCCAAAAATCCCAAAATTTTTTCAAATTCCTTTTTGTCTAAAATCTCTGTCTCATATTCTTCCGCATAATCATGATCTCCGTCTGCTCTTTTATTTATTGATTTATCATACTCAAAAACAATCTTACCCGGATTGGTCCTGATTCTTAAAAATTCTGTGGGATGAGGTTTTTGAGTAAAGAAATTTCGATGAGACGGGGTATAGTAATCATCAATCTGTTTGATTGCTTTGACGAGCTTCCCTATTTTTGAAACTTTTTTCTTGATTTCCTTAAGATTTTCCACCTTTACTTTTATTTCAACTTCAATATTCATATTAATTTTCACTTCTTTATCTGACTTGAGGCCAAGCGGAGCATTATCTCATGCGCGGCGCTCTCGGCGCCAGTGATAATGACTGAATTATCATTCGCCAAAATATACATTATTACTGCCTGATTGTTTTGGTCGTAAAGAATCCGCGCGTTTTTGTTTTCTATCATACTGTTTTCAAAATTTTTAGTCAGAAGATATTTTGTCTCACTGGAAATGTTTATTCCAAAAAATCCGTGCAAATTATAAAACATTTTTTCTTCCCAAGCGCGCAGACTATCAAAGATATCAGCCGTAGAACGCATCTTTAATAAAATAAAAAAGTTCTTCGTTTCAGCATTTACCACTCCCATTAAAAAATTATCATTTACAAAAACATCAGCCCGGGGCTGAAAATTACTTTTGATCAGCGCTATAAATCTTCGGAGACCTATTGTTTTTTTATCTTCCGTCAGATAGATTCCTTCCACTCCTCCCTTTTTTACTTCCGTCTTATCGATTTCATTCAGGACAGTTTGAATTATCTCGTCCTTTTTAAGACCTTTTACTTCAATAAAAGCGTTTCGATCATTAAAGATGAGAGACATAAATTGTTTTTCTACGGGAATAGTAGGAACTTTTTTCTTCAGAAAGAAAAAAACCGAAATTGTTAAACCCAGTAAAATAAATATTAAACCTGTCAGCATAAAAAATTTATTCTTTTTTGATTCTGGAGACAGATTTCTTTTCTCTATTTCGTGTTCTTCTTCGCCATGAATTATTTTTTTTATCAGTCCGCTTTTGTCATTCTCAATTACCTTCGCCATATCTTCAGCATAAGTCTCAACAAATCCGTGTTTTACTTCGTTATCTTGCTTCATCCCGTACGAAATTCCATTAAACTAATAAATTGATTTATCCCTTATACAAAACTTTTTTAGCAAGATTTCGTACAGGATTCATTATTTTTTCCTAAAAAAATTTCCGTCTGCTTCGCGAATAGACAAACCGACCCTACCCTTCTCCCTATCTATATTTATAACCCTAACCGGCACAATCATTCCTTCTTTTATTATATCGCTAACTCGCTCGACGCGAAATGGCGCCAGCTCGGAGATATGCACCATGCCATCAGTAAAAGAATTGAGCCTGACAAAAGCTCCAAAATCGGCAATTTTAACTACTTCCCCTTTTAAAACTTCTCCGACCGCAAATTCATGCGTCATTTCTTCAACTATAGCTTTGGCCTTGACAGCTGAATCATTTTTACCGGTTAGATATACGGTGCCATCATCTTCAACAGTAATTTCGGCGCCAGTTTTTTCTTTAATTTCTTTGATAGTTTTGCCGCCGCCGCCGATAACCAAGCCTATTTGGTCCGGATTGATTTTAACAATCAAAATTTTTGGCGCATTGGTGGATATTTCCTTGCGCGGATTTGGAATTTCTTTTTCAATTTTATCTAATATGCTCAGTCTGGCCTTTTTTGCCTGCATCATTGCTTCACCCAATATTTTTATCGGCACTCCTTCCACTTTCACGTCAAGTTGTATAGCTGTAACCCCAACTCTTGTACCGGCAACTTTAAAATCCATATCGCCATAATGATCTTCTGGCCCTTGAATATCCGTCAAAATCTTATATCCAGGCTCTTTGGAAATTGAAAATTGAGAATTAGAAATTGTTTCTATCATCAACCCCATGGCAATGCCCGCCACCGGCGCTTGAATTGGCACTCCGCCATCCATAAGCGCTAAAGTCGAAGCGCAGATTGAAGCCTGAGAAGTGGAACCGTTGGAAGCCATCGATTCAGAAACCAAACGAATGGTATATGGAAATTCTTCAAGAGATGGCAAAACCATCGCCAGCGCTTTTTCCGCCAAGGCGCCATGACCGATTTCTCGACGATTGGTAAATCCTGCGCGTCCGACTTCTCCTCCCGAGTAAGGCGGAAAATTATAATGATGCATAAATCTCTTTTCTGTTTTTGCCTGCATGCCATCAATCATATGTCTGTCTTCAGGCCCGCCGAGCGTAAGCACCGAGAGAACATGCGTCCCCCCGCGGTAAAAAATTCCAGAGCCGTGAAGTATTGAAGAAATTCCTCCAGCCTGTGCATAAAGGTCTCGAAGTTCATCCATTTTCCTGCCATCAGCTCTTTTATTTTCTTCAATCGCTTTTTTATGAAGAATATCGTTTTCTGTGTCATCAAATAAATTATCTTCCAAAACAAAATCTTCCCTCTCCGGATATTTATCTGCCACCATTTTATTCCAAACGCTATGCAACTCGTCGATTTTCGCCTTTCCGGCTCCAGCAAAAACAGCGCCCTCCATTTTAGGCAAAATGTTTTCTTGAAATAATTTTACCGATTCAGGATTAATTACTTCTTTTTCTATCACTCTTTTTTTCTTACCTATTTCGGCTACTATTTTTTTCTGAAAATCTTCTAGTCTCCCTATTTCAATACTCGCCTTTTGTAGCGCTTCCTCTAATTCTTTTTCCTCAGTTTGATGAGCCGAGGCTTCAATCATATTTATATTTCCATTCTTCCCGCAGACAGTCAGATCAAATTTGTACTGCGAATCTTCAGACCTCCAACTAGACGGAGTGTTAACCATAAAACTATCACTGCCTGCCCCGTAGGAAGTACTCTTTCCTTCGGGGTTATATTTACCAATCCGCACGCAACCAATAGGCCCATTCCAAGGAATATTGGAAACCGCTAGCGCCAGCGAAGCCGCATTGACCGCTAAAATAGTAGAATCATTATCATCCACTGAGATAACCGTAACTATTACCTGAACCGCGTGACGCATAGATTGTTCGAATAGCGGACGAAGCGTTCGGTCGATAACTCTGCTTGTTAGTATACTATCGTCAGAGGGTTTTCCTTCTCTTTTTACAAATTTCGAGCCGGAAATTTTTCCAGAAGCGTAGAACCTCTCCACATAATCCACCGTCAGATTAAAAAAACCTAACCCGTCTTGCTTGTCGTGGGACATACAGACGGTCGCCAGCACGATCGTCTCGCCATATTTGAGCATAACCGAGCCATGAGCCTGTTCGGCTAAATCCGTAAAAATAGCAGTTAAATTCTTCCCACCGATTTCTACACTATATTCTTTTTTTTGCATAATTCGACTAGGTCTTGCCTAGTAGTTCGTATCCAGACTACAGTGTTGTTCTATATTTTAGAACACTACTTTGTGTCTAGACGCGAACGGATTAACTGGTAAAAGTTTCTTCATCCTAACATTTATCGGCTAAAAAGCAAGGAACTGTTGTGTTTTTGCTACCTTGCTCCAATTAAATATTTCCTAGGATTTTCGGAAAGATCAATGAAATCGTCCGCTACTTCTCGCAAACGAGCAGAGGTGGATTTGCCGAAAGAAATTACTTCCACTTGAGTCAAAGTTTGTAGATACTCCACCAACGGCACAAAGTCGCCATCGCCGGAAACAAGAACAACAGTATCGAGACGGGGCGCCATTTTGATGGCATCTACCGCTAGCCCCACGTCCCAATCCCCTTTTTTGGTTCCAGAATGGAATACTTGCAGATCTTTTGTCTTTGTTTCTATCCCGAGCTTAGTCAGTGCTTCAAAGAAATTTTTCTCGTCTCCCGCTTCAGTCGTGATGACATAAGCGACCGCACGCACGAGAGCTCTGCCAGCCACTGCGTCTTTTAAAACCGCGCCGAAATTCACCCGCGCCTTATATAAGTTGCGAGCGGAATGATATAGGTTTTGCGTATCAATAAATACTCCCACCCTTTGTTCTTTATGTTTTATTACGGTCATGTTTTAATTGTAACACACCTCTCCCCAACCCTCTCCTGACAGGAGAGGGAGAAGGGTGAGGTTACACAAGCTCAATTTTCTTCATCAAGGCGTTGTAGCGAGTCTTGCTGGTTCGTTCCAAATACTTCAAGTGAGTTCGTCTATCAGCTACCATCTTAATCAGTCCCCGACGAGAATGGTTGTCTTTTTTATGCTTTTTTAAATGCTTCGCCAATTCATCAATCGCCGCCGAAATAACCGCCACTTGCACTTCCGGAGAACCTGTATCCTTCTCATGAATCTGGTTTTTCTTAATAATCGCTTGTTTTTTCTTACTTGCTAACATACCCACACATTATCATAAAAGTCAAAAAATTGCAAATTTACCCCTTCCTTCTCCTCCCCCTACGTAGGGGGAGGCTGGGTAGGGGTATGTCGCACAATATTGTGGTAAAATCTAAGCATGGCATCTGAAATAGACAAGCTTCAGAGAGAGTTTTTTGAATATTTAGAGATAGAAAAAGGCTCTTCAGCTAAAACTATCCAGAATTATCAGCATTACCTAAACCGATTCCTGGAACACACAAAAGTAAAAAACGCATCAGATATCACTGATGACGTCGTGCGCGAATTTCGCTTGTGGCTCAACAGACAACCTACCAAATATGGCAAGGATTCTCGTGAAACTCTTTCTAAAAAAACTCAAAATTTTCATTTGATAGCTTTACGAGTGTTTTTAAAGTATTTGACCAAAAGGGATATCAAGTCTTTACCGGTCGACAGGATAGAACTCGCTAAAATCCCCGAACGAACCATAGATCTTATTACTCCAACCGAATTGTCTCGACTTCTTGATGCTCCGAGCGGCACTGATATAAAAAGTCTGCGAGATAAAGCGATCCTGGAACTGCTTTTTTCTACCGGCCTTCGAGTAGCTGAACTCTGCTCTCTTCCTCGGGATATAAATCCCTTTTCAGAAGAACTCTCTGTCCGGGGTAAGGGCGGAAAAATTAGAGTAGTCTTTATTTCCAAGAGAGCGCAAGATGCTTTAAAAAAATATTTGGACGCTCGCAAGGATATGGGTGAAGGATTGTTCGTTAGGCTAGACCCCCTCGCCTCCGGCTCTCCCCCTTCGCAGGGGAAGAGGATTCCTCCCCGCCTTAATAAGGAGGGGTTAAGGGGTGGTAAAAAATATAAAGGCAAAGAATACGACAATTTAGACAGACATTCAGTGGAAAGAATCGTAAAACAATACGCCATCAAAGCCGGCATCGCGAAAAAGGTAACCCCCCATGTGATAAGACATTGCTTTGCGACTGACCTTCTGCAAAACGGAGCCGATCTTCGCTCAGTACAAACCATGCTCGGCCATGCTAACATCAGCACCACCCAGATTTATACTCATGTGACGGACAAACACCTGCGAGATATACATAAAAAGTTTCATAATAAGGGATAAATATCCATATGTTACACTTGCAATTATATGTAACATATGTTACATTAGCTATATGACTGTAACAAAAACATATTTTACAACTTCGGAAGTGGCAAAAATGCTAGGTGTCAGCAGAGTAACGATATTTAGAAAAATCAAGTCCGGAGAAATAAAAGCAGAGAAATTCGGCAGAAATTTTATGGTGCCCACAGACCAATTTGTGCAGAACAAAAAACTGACCGAAGAGAAAAAAGTAGAGATAAAAAAAATAATAAATAAAGCGGTCAGAGAATACGGGGAAACTTTCAGATTGCTAGGTGAAGAGTAAAATAAATGAGCGCAAAAAACGAAATTAAATATCCGACAATTAATGAAATACAATTTGTAGCTCATGAGTTAGCCACTAAACTTATGGACTATGGGGAACCAATCCCCGATTTTTCTACCCGCTTCCCGGATGCCCTTGAACGTTCCTTGGGATCTTTACAGCAGACATTCAATAAAAAAGATCTTTACCCCACTCTTTTGGACAAAGCTTCTATTTTTTTCTACTTGATGATTAAGAATCATCCTTTTCAAAATGGAAACAAGAGAGTGGCCGTGATGTCTCTGCTATATTTTTTAACAGAAAATGGAAAATGGATAAAAGTTGATACAAAAGTTCTTTATAATTTTGCCAGATGGGTAGCAGAAAGCGATGCTAATGTTAAAGACGGTGTTATAACTGCTATAACAATATTCATAAAAAACAATTTAGAGACTGTTGCATAGAGTACTTTTCATAAAATGAAAACCGCCCTCCAAACGATTTTCATTTGTTGGGCGGTTTTTATCTTTGAGTTAGATTATACGATGCTATCTCGGAAAAGATTCCGAAGAGTAGCACGTAGAGAGGAAGATTCGTCAAGCTCCACCATGTGCTAGTAGACACAATCATGGCTACCAAATGACCGCGTTTAAAGTCATGCGTCATATCGAGAATCATGGGTAGAGTTTTCATCTCCTGTGCCATATCCTTCACAATATCCCTTGTATCGCCCACAGCGTTTCTGAAAAAGAACACTGCGAATACGACTAGTGACAAGGGATAGCTGAGTGGGAAAACCAGAAAGAACATTTGTATTCCCCTGAAAAATGGAGCCCACATCCCCCACTTTACCCTGGTCTTTTTTGTATAACAGTAGCTGGCCACCAAGAAACCAGTTACTCCAATAAAATCTCTATAAAAAATTAATCCCACAGAGAGAAAGAGTGGCCATACCCACTTAGGCACAGCTACCCTTATCGAATGTGCATGCCTACTTTCAAGGTAGGCAAGGAATCCGACATGGAAACAGAACACTCCTATGAATTTAGAACTATCCGCTCCTGCTGCTATGAGCAAGAGAATCAGGTCGACCAGGGAATAAACCCTGAGCTGACCCAAGTAGTTTATGAACGTTTTCATTATTCAGTTGTTAAATATCAATCCTGACTCGGCATTATTTCACCACATTTTTAATTATTATCAAGTTTAAGAGCTAAATTTGACAAAAATATAGAAAAAAGAGTATAATATTACTGTTTTAGTTAAAATATTAAGAAAAACATGAACAAAAGAGGACTTGATTTAATAGACCAAAAGATACTTTATGAATTGGATCTCAATAGCAGCCAGTCTTTTCTGGACTTGGGCAAAAAGATAGATATTCCGAATGAGACTGTCGCCTTTCGGGTGAAGCGCTTACAAAAAAATGGCTATATAAAGAATTTTGTAAACACTATTAACGTTTCCAATCTGAATAGTTTTTACTACAAATTCTTCTTCAAATTTCAGAAAACTATTCCAGTAATAGAAAAACAAATCATCGATTATCTACGAAACTACAAAGGAATGGCATATCTCGCACGACTCGAAGGAAGATACGATTGCACATGCTTAATTTTGGCTCAAAATACGGAAGACCTATATGCTTTCCTCGTACCATTCAAAGAGAAATTCGGAGAATATATTTTAGAACAAGAAATTCTTACTATGACATCGGTACACCGGTTTAATTTCCGCTTCTTTTATGAAGGAGGCAAGCTGCTCCACTCACATTATCCCGAAGAATTACTAAAACCTAATTTAGATGCTATAGATTATTCGATTGTTACGGAGCTCGCTCTAAATTCCCGCGCAAGTTTGAAAGAAATAGCAAAGAAAAATAACGTACACTCAAATGTCATCCGATATCGAATTGAAAAATTAAAGAGTGCGGGTATTCTTGGAAATGCAGTGCTTGATATAAACTTTAAAAAATTTGGAGTAGAACAATACCAAATAGATTTCACATTGAAAAATCAAAACTCTGTGAAAAAAATAGTAGAATATGTCTCCCATCTTCCTGAATCTACCTTCGCGACTGTAACCCTTGGCAAATACGATCTCGCTGTTGAATTTGCGGTGAGAAACCAAGAAGCCCTCAAAAGAATTTTAGATAGAATAAAAATTGAATTTAGTAATACAATTATCAGCCAAGACATTTTCCAGATGGAAGAATATACAGTGAATTGGTTTCCCTATAGAAATGTTAGAATAAAACCATGAAAATAATGTCTTGGAATGTAAATGGCATACGGGCTGTGCATAAAAAAGGGCTTTTTGTGCCTTTCATTGAGAAATATCAGCCGGATATATTGTGTCTGCAGGAAACAAAAGCAGAACAAAGCCAAAGTGCAGTGGATTTGCCAGATTATGAAGAATACTGGAACTCGGCGGAGAAAAAAGGATACAGTGGCACCGCTATTTTTACAAAAAATAAACCAATTTCAGTCGCAAGCAATATTCCTGAAAAAATTGCCAAAAAATATAAACTGAAAGATGACGGATACGGAAATCCAAACACCGAAGGACGAGTCGTCACCGCAGAATTTAAAGAATTTTATGTAGTGAATGTATACACTCCAAATGCTAAAGATGATCTTTCTCGAATTCCGCTTCGACATAAAAGCTGGGATCCCGCATTCCTGGAGTACATACAAGAACTTGATAAAAAAAAGCCGGTAATATTCTGTGGCGACCTAAATGTGGCGCACACGCCAGACGACCTTGCTCGGCCGAAAGAAAATGAAGGACTGAAAGGTTTTACTAAAGAAGAACGCGAAGGAATTCAAAACATTATTGATGCAGGTTTTGTGGATACTTTTCGAATATTCACCAAGGGCAACGGGTATTACTCTTGGTGGAGCCATTTTGCCAAAGCTCGAGCAAGAAATGTCGGCTGGAGAATCGACTATATTTTCGTGAGTAAAAAATTGGCCAAAAAAGTAAAATCAGCAAAAATAATGTCCGAAGTTTTAGGTTCAGACCACTGTCCTGTTTTGATTGAATTATAAAACTCGTTGCAGGCGTACTTTTTAGAAAGACTTGCGCAGGCTGGCGAGCCGAGCAGTTCGCTGGCACAGCAGTGCCAGATAGATTGCTTTATAAAAAGTATGCCAAGAAAGAGTTTTGTGTTATTATTACGAGATGAATCACGCTAGACTAGACCAGCTTTCGGATGGAATCTTCGCCATCGTCATGACGATTCTCGTTTTTCAAATTAAATTGCCGGCCATCTGGGGTCCAATAGATAATGCGGGTCTCTGGTCTGAAATCGCCAAACTCTTGCCGGTATTTCTGAGTTATGTTTTGAGTTTCGCCCTGCTTTTTACCTATTGGCGAGCGCATCATTTCTTTGTTTCTATTTACGCAAAAAATGTAGATTCTAAATTAACAAACATTAATGCTCTATTTTTTATGTTAATCAGCTTGGTTCCTTTTTCCGCGAGCCTCCTCGGTCAATTCAGTAAAAACGAACTCTCCGTCATAGTATTCGGCATTCACATAATTCTAATTGGCCTGACCTTGTATTGGATGCGAAGATACGTCTTGTATTCCGAACATATTCAAAATCCTGAGATAAGCCATCACGAAATCCGTGGCAGTACCGTCCGCACACTTGCTCCCGTTATTTTTGCCCTAATCGCTGTTCCCCTTTCCTTCTGGAGTATTAAAATTTCTCTTGTCTTGTTTACCCTAGCCGTAATTTTCAA
>ERZ1292629.659-Hain-H43-01um-R1-659-length-38148-cov-14_pt1 | contig 36693 bp, 51 predicted proteins | sample MGYA00564399_ERZ1292629 | MGnify/ENA primary metagenome ERZ1292629 (study PRJEB36523, sample SAMEA6512636) | groundwater metagenome | collected 2019-01-08 | study: AquaDiva: Metagenomics assemblies of 32 groundwater samples
ACGCAATTCATCCGCACATTAAACTATGCGGATTTCTTGCTAAACTATTAAAAATGATTTAAATTTAAATACAAAAACTTCTGCTTTATATTTTTATGTCTTAGATTTATTATTCAATTTACAAGAAGATGAAATTAAAGAAACGATCACAGATTCATTGTTTTTGATTGAATCTGGAAAAATCTCTGGACATGATAGAGGCATCGATGCTATTCATATCGAACAAACAGAAATTAAGAATAAGATACACCTATTTAATTTTAAATATGTAGAAACTTTTGAGAAAACTAAATCAAATTTCCCTGCAAATGAAATAGATAAAATCCTTGGATTTCTTAATGCCCTAATGTCTCAAGATAAAAAATATCTTCAGGAAATTAGTCCCCTTTTAGCTAGTAAAATGAATTCTATTTGGGAAATATTTAATACAGAAAATCCAGATTTTGTTATCCATATCTGTTCTAATCAATATTTCCCGTTTGAAGAACAAGAAAAAAGGAGATTTGAAAGAGAGGTTCATAAAAATAGTAATTTTGAAATAAAATATCATCTAATGGATGAATTAGTAAATTTACTAACAAAAAAAGGAAAGATTAAAGTAAATGCAAATATCCCTGCCATAGATAAACAATTTTTTGAAAGGTCGGATGGGGATGTTAAGGCATTAATTGTTAATGTTGATGTTATGGATTTATTACGAATTTGTATTGATAATGAGGATTTTAGAAACGATTCTTGTTTAAAGGATTATAATCTCTTAAAAAACTGCCATATTTTAAATGATGCTTTTGAAGATAATGTTAGAATTTACTTAAAACAAAGATCAAAAATAAATAAAAATATTAAAAATACTGCCCTGTCAGGTGAAGGTCACAGATTATTTTATTATAATAACGGAATAACTATAACTTGTGAAAATTTTGAGTATCCTGGTGGAAATAGACGTTCTCCAATTATAATCTTATCAGGACTACAAATAGTAAATGGCAGTCAAACAATTCATGCTTTATTCGAAGCGTTTCAAGAGGACCCAAGTAAATTTGAAAATATGACTATTCTTTGCAGAATTTATGAAACTAGAAATAAAGAATTAAGTACTAATATCGCAGAGTATACTAATAGCCAAAATCCCGTGAATACAAGAGATATTCGGTCAATAGATTATAATCAAATTAAATTAGAAAAAGAGTTTGAAGCAATAAATTATTATTATGAAAGGAAAAAAGGACAATACTCGAATAAGCCCAAGAATAAAAGATTAGATGCAGAAAAGGTTGGGCAAGTATTAATGGCCTTTTATCATAAAATGCCTTCTGAAGCAAAAGATAAAAAAAGATTAATATTTGCGGAAAAGTATGAAGAAATATTTGATGATGCTATAACTGCCAATAAAATTTTATTGCCTTTCTTTTTATTTAATAATATTGAAAATAAAAAATCTAGATTAAGAGCCGAAATTTTCGATAAAGATAATATTGATGTAGATAAATATAAAAGAAATGGGCCATTGTTATATAGTTCATATTGGATTTTATATGTTTTACATGAGATTGCTGTTTATAAAAAAATTGATTTGATAAAAGAAAATTATGAGGAAATAGACTGTTTTTATCCAATAGCTTGCCAAATTATAAACGATATTTGGAATGAAGAAATAAAGGATGAAAAGGAACCCTCAAAAATCTTTGCATATGAACCTTTCTTCAAAAAGAATCAACCAATGAAATACATTGATAAAATTTTTGACTCTGATAAAATTAAAGAATATGTTAATTAAAATGTCTTAATTCTTAACCTTCTCAACCATCCCATTAACAACTTCCAAAATCTTCTTCATTTGTTCTTCCATACTCCTCATTCTTTCTTGCATTAGAATATTTTCCTTTTTAGTGCCTTCCAATTCTTTTTCGATGTCTGTTTTTGTTGTATCAATCAAAAGATCTTCTTGAGCAATTGTATCTTTCATTCCAAGAAGCTCAGAATAATAATGAATTTTATCAGAACCTTTCCACCCAAATCTGTATTTAAGAGCCGATTCAGACTTATATCTGGGAAGCCAATAACAACAAGAACAATGCCTAAAATCATACATAGTTAGCTCAGAATATTTCTTACCTGCTAAACTTTTTGAGTCTCCAAAGATTCTTACAGCTAATGTTTTCAGATATTTATTAACACTATAAGGTTTGATATTAAAGAGTTGGTCATTAGGTTTTAGGTTTTTTTCTTTTATATAATCGTTAAGCAAACTAGAACAAAGCATTAATTTGATTTTTCTTCCAAATGTCTTGCTTATTTCTTCCCTAATGTGTAATTCTTTACAATCATTATAAAGATCAGAAACTCTTACATTAATTAGTTCTGTTGGAGATCTAATTCCAGTATCGTATAAGAACATTATCAAAACTTTGTATTCAGACTTAGCCTTACTGCACAATCTTTTAACCTGGTCTTCTGTAAGATAAACCCAGTCTGGTTTTTCTTGCCGTGCATCGAGATCTAAAGTTATGTCTTTAATTTCAATTCCCTTCTTTTTACTTACTTTCTGATGCCAGTGCCAGAATGCCTTGAAAACCTTAACAAAGTCTGAAATAGAGGCATATTCTTTCCCGTCCTGTCTCTTAATCTCACCATTCCTAACCCTAGAAAAAAATAAGCATAATTGGTCTTCATTAACTTCTGTTAGGTTATCTAATCCATAAACTATTTTGAATCTTTTAGCAAAAAACAACATTTTCTCTCTTAATGTGTTAAGCCTTATGAAACTTCGAGATCCCTTTGTGTTCATAGAGCTAATATTAATTCCATACTCCATATCCTGAAGATATTTAAGAAGAATATCAGAATTAGCTTGACTTATTTCTGGAATGCCATTTCTAACAGCCTCTTTCCATTTTTCCCATCTTTCTTTGTGTTTATATGGATCTATTTTCATAGCTAAGGGAATTTACTACGGCTTTTAAGGAACCTGTAGTAAACTTGTACACCCCTCGATTATTCCTAAAAGTAGTTACGCCCACGCCGGGAGTCGAACCCGGGTTACATCCGTTCTGATGATTAGAGCCATATTTTGTTCTTTCCAATCTTCTCCTTAAAGGGAGAGAGTGAGGGAGAACCGTAGGTTCTTCTCATCGACAGGGATGAGTCATAGCCGTTAGACCACGTAGGCACGAAATAGTATATAAAAAATTGTTTTTAAAGGTTACTAGAAAGAAAATCTGGATTAAAAATCAAACCTTCTTCCTCTTAGAAATAGTATAAAGCAAAGCAATCAAAAAGAAAACAGGAATAATCCATTTGTAAAAAACAACAAGCACTTCTTCCTGAATTCTAAAAATAGCATTTATAAGGTTATGAAGAACAATAAACAAAAACCACAAAATCAAGATAAGATAAGCCTCTTTCCAGTCTAGAGTAAGATACTTTTCAAAGAAACCCTTCTTACTTCTCACAGCAGATTTTCCCTTAGACCTCTTTCTCTTTGGCATAAATAAAACAAGGTAAAGGAGAATTTAAAGGTTACGATAAAAAACTATTACACTTTTCCAACAACCTTCTTCTCTTTCTCCTTCTTTATCTCAATCTTCTTAAATCCTGTATAATTCCACAAAACTTTGGGAATTTTCACACTGCCATTCTTCTGCTGGAAATTCTCAAGCATGGCAACAAGAACTCTTGAAGTTGCTATAACAGTATTATTCAAGGTATGTGCAAAATACCTTTCTTTGCCGGAATCAATTCTTATGTCAAGCCTTCTTGCCTGTGCAGACTCTAAATTCGAAAGAGATGTTATTTCAAAATACTCCCCTCTCTTAGGACTCCAAGCTTCAAAATCATACTGCTTTGATTTCAAATCTCCAAGATCTCCAGAACATATTTCAATAACTCTGAAAGGAATCTCAAGCTTCTTAAACAATTCAACACTCATCTTCATCATATTTTCAAACCATGTATAAGAGTCGGAAGAATCGCATATAACAATCATCTCCTGCTTGTTGAATTGATGTGTCCTGAAAATTCCCTTCTCATCAATTCCGTGGCTTCCAATTTCCTTCCTGAAACACATGGAATAAGCTGTCTGCAGAATAGGAACATCTTTTTTCAAAAGAGTCTTGCCTATAAACTGGCCTATCAAAGGATGCTCTGAAGTTGCAATAAGATACAAATCCTCGCCTTCAATCTTGTAAGCCATCTGCTCGATTTCAGAATTTGAATAAACGCCGTCAAGAATTTCTTTTCTTATCATTAAAGGAGGCTCAATATATTCAAATTTTTTTTCAATCATAAAATCCCTTGCATAATTAATCAAGGCCATATTCAGCAAAGCTAAATCGCCCTTCATAAAATAAAATCCTTTGCCGGCAACACTTGCAGAATTGTCAAAATCCAGGACTCCAAGCTCTTCTCCAATTTCAACATGACTCTTGACTTTTGCTTTTTTCGCGCTTCCATAAACTTTCACAACTTTATTCTGCGAAGCATCCTTTCCAATTGGAACACTTTTATGGATTATGTTTGGGATTTTGAACATAATTTCTTTTATTTCGTCTTCCAGCTTTTTTCTCTTTTCTTCAAGCTCTGCAATCTTCCCGGGAATTTCCTTTGCCTTTTTGAGCTCATGGCCTGCATCTTTCTTTGCTTTCTTAAGCTCGTTAATTTTCAAAGAAACCTTATTTCTCTCGCTTCTCAAAGAATCCTCCTGATACTTAATCTTCCTCCATTCTTCATCCAGCCTCAATACCTCATCAACAAGCTTTAGTTTATCTTGCTGGAATTTTTTATTTATATTTTCCTTGACTAGATTAGGATTCTCTCGAATAAGCTTGATATCAATCATAATTCAACTAAGAAGAAATCATATTTAAATTTATTCAATTTTCTTAAAGAAATCTTTCATTCCAGAAACAACATAATTAAAAACTATTTTATAGCTTTCTCTGTCCTTATAGGCAAAATAAATTCCCGCACTCAAGCTCACTGTTCCTAACATAATACTTCCAACACCTATAATCTTTGTTAAATCACTCGCCAAAGAATCCACTAACGAATTATCCAAGCTCATATGCTTTAACAATCATCAAACTTTAAATATTTATTTAATTCATTCCTATAACATTTCTGACGCCGAGAATAATATACTCAACAATATCCACTCTTCCTTTAAGAACATCCCTAAATCTCGGATGATCTGAATCATAATTATTAACACCTGCATTTGATTTATTTCCCAGACTATCTCTTTTCTCAACTGGAAAAGTAAAAACTAAAATTCATGAAACTTCCTCCTGGGCTATGAGGATTGCCTAAATAACAAAATCCCTCATTGTTTTCCGCTCCATCTTCCAATCCCCTTCACAAAGTAAAAATCAATCATTTAAATAAATTTCTATTGCAAGCTCAAAACCCTTAAAAACTTCATTAACTTCGGTCAAAAATGAGTCTAGCTGAGATGGTAAGCAAAAATATTCTCGAAGGATACCAGTCAGTTATATCTTCTCTTCCCACTTGGGGCCAGCAAATTGTAAATCTCTTCTTGCTAATAGTTTTAATAGTAATTTACTGTGTTTTCATATGGAAATTCCACAAGTTTATATCACACAAGAACATATTTGAACTAAATTTAAATCAATACAATAAGACAGAGCATCCAGTATTGTTTAATTTCTTGAAAGGAGCATTATACTTCCTAGAGTATGTAGTCATCCTTCCTTTTCTTATATTCTTCTGGTTTATAGTTTTCACAATATTCCTTATATTATTGACAGAAAGCACGGACATAAACAACATTCTTATTGCATCAGCAACAATATTGGGAGCAATAAGAATGATCTCCTATATTCCAAAATACGGCCAAACTCTTGCCAAGGAAGTTACAAAACTTTTTCCATTAACTCTATTAGCCATACAAGTTTCTAAGCTTGAAATCCTGGATTTTGAAAGAATAATCTCGCAAATAACACAGCTCCCGCAGCTGTTTAATAATATAACAATCTACTTATTATTTATAATCTCCCTAGAGATAATCCTAAGAATAATAGATTTAGTTCTCCGGGCATTTGGCATGGAAGAAATCAGAAAAGAAAAAATAGAATAGAAGATGTGATTTTTCTGTCCTTCGTCTAAAAGCCGAGAAAAGAAAAATAGTAAGGATTAGTTCATTTAATCCCTCAACTAAGCCAAAGAGTAAGAAAGGTTTTTAAACTAATTTCAAGACCCTATTATATGTCCAAGGTTCGTATTAAGCTAAACAGCACAGATGTGAAGATGCTCAACGATATTTGCAATTCTATAAAAGACATAGCGCAAAAATCAGGAATACTAATTTCAGGACCTGTTCCACTGCCTACAAAAAAATTGAAAATCACGACAAGAAAATCTCCATGTGGAAACGGAACAGCAACTTTTGACAGGTTTGAAATGCGAATCCACAAAAGGCTTATTGACCTGCCAGCAAGCGAGAAAGTTCTGCATCATATCATGAGGATGAGAATCCCTAAGAACATAAATATAAAAATAGAAATGAAGGATTAAACAATTTGCCCTGACTTCTCAGCAATCTCATAAGCTTTGTCAAAAATTTCTTCTGATTTCCCTGGACTGTAACTTCTAATTAAATCATAAATATACGGATGCCTTTCAATAAAAACCCTAAAATCAATAATTAATTCAGGGGTGCATTTTTCAGCTATCAATTTAATTAACTCTGATTCTTCCATAAAAACACAGGTAAGTTTTTGTTTATAAAAATTTATATACTATCAATATCACAAAATTATATGAAATTCAGCGCAATACTTGCTATTGCTGTAATACTGCTTATAGCATTTTTCGTTTTCGGAAAAGGATCATTAACAGGGCAGACAACTGCTGACAATAAAATGACAAAAATCAAGCTCGAAACTAACAAAGGAAACATTATAATCCAGCTTTATGATGACATGCCTATCACAACAGGAAATTTCAAAAGTCTTGTTGAGAAAGGAACTTATAATGGAGTTATCTTTCATAGAGTAATTGATAGTTTCATGCTTCAGGGAGGAGACCCAACAGGAACAGGCTACGGCGATTCAAAAATCCTCAACATAAAAGATGAATTCACGCACACTGGAGGAAACAAAAATAACAGAGGAACAATCTCAATGGCAAACGCAGGACCAAACACAGGCTCAAGCCAATTTTTTATAAACACAGTAAACAATAATTTCTTAGACACAAAGCACCCGGCATTTGGAGAAGTTGTTGAAGGAATAGATGTTGTTGATGCAATATCAAAAGTCGCAACAGATTCGAATGATAAGCCTTTGGTAGACGTTGTTATTTTGAAAGCCAGTGTTATGTAAAATGAATTTTAAATCTACAAAGCTAAAAAATTATATTTCATTAATCATTGGACTTTTATCAGGGCTTTTTTATTACTGATTTTTTAGGTTTAGAACATGTGTGCCTGGACCTTGCTCAATCATGCATGGTTTATTAGGATTAATAAGCACATGGCTAATAGTCTTCTGGGCTTCATATTTGATTACAAGCCTATTTCAAAAAAGAAAAACCTAAATATTAAACACTGGCAACTTTTTCCAATTTTTTTCCAGAGAGACTTTTACGAAGTCCCTTTAGAAGTCTTTCAGCAAGTTTTTTCCCTGCCTCTCTAGCAGATTCATCATAATCAAATACTCCTCTTTCTTTAGAATCTTCTTCAATCCTTTCTTGAACATATCTTGGAAAGTAATAAGCCATAACTTCCTCTACAGACCTAAAAACCTTTTTTCTATTTTGATAATTTTTTGCCATACAAAATAATAGAATAAAATAGTATAAAAATATATGTGTAATAAAATAAAACATACCATAAATAACAAATAACTTTAAATATTCCAAATTTTTAGCTTTAACAAGGTTAAAAGATTTTCCTCAGAGTCAATTAAAGAAAATCGCTTGAGGGATCTAAAACCGTAGGTTTTAACATGGAAAAAGACATAGGAAAAATACAAAAAAACGATCAAACGGACATTGTCATAAGAGTAGATGATTTTGGCGGAAAAGTTGGAATAACTATAAGGGAGTTTACTACTTCAGAACGTTACACTGGCTTCACAAAATCTGGAACAAGAATTCCGGCAGACCATTTTTTAAAATTCAGAGAAATGATCAACTCAATAGATTTAGAAGACTTAAAAAGTGATGGCTCTGAAACGCCAAAGACTCCTAAAGCATCCAAGCCTCAAAAAACATTAGGAAAAGAGGATCTTCCTGATTATTAAAATAGTATTAGACCAAAAGCTAAATGAGAGTATGCTTGAATTTTTAAGAGAAAGATATAATTCAGGAGTAAAGATTAGAGACATTAATCTTCTTGTAGGAGACACTAGATACCTGCACTATGTAGTAAATTTTGAATATTCTTCATCAGAAGGAGAAATAAAATCCACTCATGATATTACAACATTGATGGGAAGCAATACTCCTTATCTCATTGATGGTGAATTAACTTCACACGGAAAGCAAATTAATAAAAATTTAGGGGAGTTTGGGGAAGCTTTAGGATGCGCTTTCACTCCAAGTTTCTAAAATGCAAAACCTGAAATCCAACATTAAAAATCATCAAGTTGAAAGCGATTACATAGAAACTCCAACATTATATCAACTATTTCACGAAGAAACAAGCTTGATTAATTATGTTAAAGGTTTGCCGGCAAAATTTGGAGAATATTTTTATCGCTTTCTTGTTCGTGATTAAATAAAAACTTCCTAAAACTATTAATATTTCCATACAAATTGAAACTAATTTCACAAAAACATTTAAAAGAACTATTGAGCTATTAATAAAGGTGAATAAACTTCTCTCAGAGGCAATAAAGGTTGCTGGAGTTGTGAAGAACCCGCTGGAGGTTCTCTCAGCTTGAGGGATCAAAAACCGTAGGTTTTTAAAATGAAAAAATCTTCCTGGGTAACATGGGCAATTGCTGCAGTAATCATAATAGCAGCTCTTCTTGTTTCAAACAAGCCGGAAAACACAACTTCTGAAGAGCTTGCAAAATGCATTGGAGAAAATTCAATTCTTTATGTCCAGCTTGGATGCCCTCACTGCAAAACACAAGAAGATATGTTCGGGGAAAACAAGAAGTATCTCAATAAAGTAGACTGCTTCTTTGAAGGCGGAAAATGCGAAAACATCACTGCAACACCAACATGGGAAATCAATGGAGAAAGGCACACTGGCATCCAGAAAATTGACAAGCTTAAAAAGCTGACTAGGTGTTGAAAGTACTTTACGTAAAACAAATCTATCTAAACTTCTCCCAAATTATTCGCGAAATTAGCTTTCCAGTATATTCCTTTTCCGAAATCTTTTAGAATTATTATTTTTTCTTTCTTTTTATCTTGTTTACTATTATAGTTATTATTATTATAAATATTATTGCCCCTGCTAGCATTGATAGATTCATTACTATTTAATATTGCCCTCTTATTTAAATCTTCTACAAAATACAAGTAACAGCACAAACGAGTCAATCTTTAAAAACACAATTTTCTTCAGTAAATCATGGCAAACTTTTTGCAAATAACCACTCTCGCCCTTGCAGATTCTATAAATCCATGTGAAATTGCAATTCTTGCAATGGTTTTGATGGCTATACTTGTCAAAAACCCCGGAAACAAAAAAAAGGTTCTTTATGCCGGCGCAGCCTTTGTTTCTGCAGTCTTCATAGGCTATTTAGTTTACGGATTGATAATAGTCCAGTTCTTCAAAATATTCGCTCAAATTCTAAGAGAAAATTCTTTTTATATTTACAATGGTTTGGCAATTTTGACAATGATTATAGGAGCTCTGCAGATAAAGGATTTCTTTCATTATAAAAAAGGCAGCTTTACAACAGAAATGCCGATTTTCTTAAGACCAAAAGCAAAAAGAATGGCTGAAAAAATCACATCGCCTGGAGGAGCTTTTGTAATCGGCTTTATCCTGACTTTGTTTCTGCTTCCTTGCACAATGGGCCCTTACTTAATTGCATCAGGGCTTTTAGCAGAGCTAGGAATTCTCAAAGCACTCCCTTGGCTTTTGTATTACAATTTGGTTTTTGTTCTGCCGATGATTGTAATAACGCTTATAATCTATTTCGGAGCTGCAAGAATAGAAGATGTCACGGGCTGGAAAGATAAGCACGTAAAAACTCTCCACCTCGTAGCAGGAATTTTATTATTCTTGGTCGGTCTCGCAATTCTTATGAGATGGATTTGAAATCTGTAAAAGTTAAAAAAAACAATTCGCACTGCTAACAATGGATTACATAGTCAAAGAAAAAATAGAAAGAGCAATGAGCTTAGCTGAAATATTTAATATAATCAGCAATAAAGACCTTGAAGTAATTGTTGAAAAAAAGCCAGAACATGATGGCAAAAGAACCTGGCTGAAAAAGTCAGATTTTTATATAAGCCACACAAATTGGCTGGCAAGAATCAATCCTCTAAACACAGATGTTGTCCTTTCTGTGCATTATTAATTAAAAAATCTTACGTTGTATTTCTAAGCGAAAATGCCAAAATCCAAAACATTTTAATTCTCTGTTTTCCTCGTTTTTTAATGGAAGCGAAAATCCGCCAGCCAATCATAACCATTTGCGGACATGTTGACCACGGAAAAACATCAATTCTCGACTGCCTTAGAGACAGCTCTATTCAAGAAGGAGAAAAAGGGGGAATAACTCAAAAAATTTCATTCACATCATACCCTTTAAGCCAGCTTAAAAAAGCCTGTCCTTTAATTGAAAAATCAAAAATAAAATTAAGCATTCCAGGATTTTTGCTTATAGACACTCCTGGCCATGCCGCATTCACAAATTTAAGAAAAAGAGGGGGAAGTTTGGCGGATTTGGCAATACTTGTAATAGATATCAATGAAGGTATAAAGCCCCAAACAGCAGAAGTAATACAAATTCTTAAAATAAACAAAGTCCCTTTTTTAATAGCCTTAAATAAAATAGACAACATTTCTGGGTGGAAAAATGGGGTCAGTCAAGGGTTAGAATTAAAAAAGAGTATAGAAACGCAGCCACAAAGAATAAAACAAGTTTTTGATGAGCGTTATTTGACTATTATTGGATCGCTAAACGCATACGGCTTTGATGCGGATTTATTTTATAATATTCAGGACTTCACTCACAAGATAGCAATAGTCCCGTGTTCAGCAAGAACTAAAGAAGGAATTCAAGAGCTAATAATGATGCTGTGCGGTCTAAGCCAGAAATATCTTGGAGAAAAATTAAAAATAGGAAAAGAAGCTAAAGGCGTTATTCTTGAAATAAAAAAACAAAAAGATATCAATTATGCAGAGGCAATACTCTACGATGGAGAGCTGGGAAAAAACGATAAAATAGCAGTTGCTGATCTTAAGGGAAAAGCAATAATAACGGGAATAAGAATTCTTGAAGAAATAGAGCCTTTGCATCCAAAATTCAAGCCAAAAGATAAAGTGACAGCATCAACAGGATTAAGAATGCAATTTACTGAGAAACTTGAAGTTTTGCCTGGAATGCCTTTCATAGCTTTCAAAAATAACAAAGAAGATATTGAAAGAACGTTCAAAAAAGAGCTTACAGAATCTATAAAAACGGACAAGCAAGGCATAATTGCAAAAGCAGATTCTCTGGGAAGCCTCGAGGCGCTTCTAACTTTGTTAAAGCAAAGCCATATTCAGGTTCTTAAAGCCGAAATCGGCGACATAAACAAATCTGATTTGGTGTCGGCAAAAGCAAACCTTGAAATAAGCGAGCTGGATGCAGTGATTGTAGGGTTTAATGTCAAACTTGAAGATGATGCAGATATTCCTTCTAGAGTAAAAATTTTGACGGAAGAGGTTATTTACAAGCTAATTGAAAAACTAGAAGAATTCAGAAACGAAAAAGCAAAGGAAATAGAGAAAAAAAGGCTTATGGGATTGACAGCGATATGCAAGCTTTGTATTCTTCATCAGCATATTTTCAGAAACACGAAACCAGCAATTTTTGGCGTAAGAGTAGAAGCGGGAAAACTAATCTCAGACCTTCATCTTATAAATGAAAACAATGGAAAAGCAGGAAGAATAAAAAACATTCAATCTGAAAACAAATCGGTGCATGAAGCGACAGAGAGAATGGAAGTGGCAATATCAATTCCAGGAATGAATTATGAGAGAGAGCTCAAGTCCAAGAGCTTCCTATATTCAGACCTCGGAGAAAGCCAATTCAGAAATTTCAAGAAAAACAAAGATCTTTTGTCAGGCAGAGAGCTCCAGGCTCTTCAGGAAATAGCGGAAATCAAGAGAAAAGAAAAAGCTGACTGGGGGATGTAAATGGAAATGGATTTGTGATCACATCATTTTTTACAAATAAAATAACTGGAGAAAAATGGAAAACATGAATATTTATTATGATGAAGAGGGAGACTTTTTAGAGATAACTAACGGAGATATTTCTAATTGCTATTTTGATAATATTGGAAATGGTGTATTTCAGATAGTAAATAAAGAAACCAAAGAGATAAAAGGCATTGCAGTGTTTAATTTCAAGAGAAGAACAGAAAATCTAGAAGAAATAAGACTATCGCTCCCATTTAAATTTGAGATTAGTTCTTAAGAAATAAAAAGTTGATTGGGAAATTTAAAAATAAACAAGAGACCTTCTAAGTCCATTATCTAAATTAGATTTCCTCTGAGAGCCATTAGAAGAAAGATAATTACAAGCTTCTCTAATCTTTCTTCGAGAATCTCGACCTGTTCTAGCAACAACTTCAACACTTGTCCCTTGCTTAACTTGGTAAGTTGCGCCAATTCCCAGCATCCTATCTTTTGTAAGATAAGCGGGACCTAAATTAATTGGAAAAATAGAATCTCCTGAATGTATGTAAGTCTGGCACTTATTTAAGATTCTCTTCAAGTTAAGTGAATCCTCAAGCCCAATCCCTTCATTAAGATTAACCTTAACTTTTGCCCTCAGCCAAGATCCATTCCTTACTATCTGAATCTCATTCATAAAAATTTGACACAAAAGTTCTTTTTAAAAATTTCCATAATTTTATTCAACATAAAAACTTAAAATCTATCTTGCTTTTTCCATAATATTATATACTCGCTCTGCTTGTGAAAGCAAATCTTCACTAAAAACATTAATCTGATAAAACCAATTTCTTTTTTCATTATTTTCAAAACCAAAATCTATATCTAAATTCATTGATCTTGAAAAACTAGAAATACTATGCCTAATTCTATCATTTCCAAATCCTTCTCCTTTCACGCTTTCATCTTTATATGCATGCACATTATTTTTCTGTCCAAGATATAATTCAGTAGAAAACGAATCAGACCTTATTATCTGCCTTAAAAAAGGAACTTTTCCAGAATACCATCCCAGCCATCCTAATGAACACAAAACCATTAATTCAGATTTGCTGGCTAAGGAATCTGTTGCATAAGATTTTAAAGTATTTCTCAGCACAAAATGTATTGGAGATTCCCCTTCTCCAGGCATTGAAAGGAAATACCATTTAGAAAAATTATCCTCTAATTCTGATTCTTTGAAGGCTTCAATAACTTCCGAAGCAGTTTTTCTCAAGGCCATGGAATATTTATGCCACCCATAATCAAAATTTACTCTAAAATGTTTGTCTATCACTCAAATAAGGCATATAAAACCTTTTTAAGCTTAACTAAATGTTCCTAAAAACTTAAAAACCCCTATTCATTGTATAAAAAATGGAAAAAGGGCTGAAATTCTCAGTGTTTCTTGTTTTATCAGTTGTAATTATAGCAGGATTCATACTTGCAGAGGAAAATGATTCTGGCAACAATGAAAGCAATAACAACAGCACAGATAACAACCAAACATTGAATGTTACATGCACAAATGATGATAGCTGCCAGTTAGGATATGAGTGTGAAAACGGCTTCTGTACATTAGACGACGATGAAAATGAAACAGATGGTGATGACAATGAAACTGAAGACGGGTGTGAGTGGCAGTGTTCAAAATGGTCAGGATGTATTAATAAAACTCAAACAAGAACCTGCACAAACACCAACAACTGCACAGGGGAAAAGCCAAAAGAATCTAAAATGTGTGAAAGAAAAGATGGAAAAGAAAATAAAGTGTGCTGCATGATAACAAAAACAGAAGATAACAACAGAACAGAAATTGAATATGATTTTAAAGATGCTAAAGATTGCTCCAAAAACGAGATAAAAAAATCAAGAGAAATAGTAAACGACTCTTTCTGCAAAGAAGATAAAAGAGAGAAGCAAAGAATAAAATTCGAAGAAAAAACAGGTGTTGAATGCCTTGAAGGATGCAGATGCGAGGGAAGGACAATAAAATGCCCTCTTGAAGGAGGAGGAAGAGAAATGACAATCTTCGCAGGAAATTCTGGAAATATAATAATCCAGATAAGGGGAGTCAACATGACGACAAATGTGACAATATACAACGAGAACGGAACGCTTATAGGAAACTTTACCGGCGGAAGGATAAGAGAGATAAAGATTCATCCTGATGAAATTAGAATTAAGCTAAAAGAAAAAACAAAATCAAAAATTGAGGAAAGCGGGACAGAAATAGAGCTTGAAAATGATGGAAATTATAAAGTAAAAGCAAAAAAAGAATCAAGATTATTTTGGATGCTTAAAGTCAGGGAAAAAATAGAGGCTCGTGTAAACTCTGAAACAGGCGAAACAGAAATTAACAGCCCTTGGTGGGGATTTATGGGCAATGACATTGAAGAAGATTAAATTATCCGAATTTGAAAAGTGAAACAAAAAAACATTCATTTATTATCGATCTGCATACTTTTAACCTTGATACTCTCTTTACTTGCAACTGCGGTTGGCGGAAGCACACAATTCTCAGGAAATAATAGCAGTGAATCCAACAACACAAATCAATGTAGTAATTATGCAAAAGGAGAAATTATTGTAGGATTTGATGAGAATGTTACAAGAGAAGAAGCAGAAAGCTTAATTGAAAGCAAATCCCTTTCTTATTCAAGCGTATTTTCAGGACCAAATGCTTGGGCAGACCCATTATTAAAAGCTATGAAAATAGAAATTCCTGAAGGAGAAGAACAAACTTGGATTAATAATTTCCAAAATGAAGCCCTTGTAAGTTATGCAGAATTAAATTGCGCAGGATCCACTCAAGACAATCAAATAGTCCCGGAAAACAAAACAGGATGTAATGCTATCCCAAACAGAAAAGACAGAATTTTATGCAGACTTCAAAACAGAACAGAATTGCAGAACTTTTCTATATCTGAAGAGGCCTGCACCGGGCTGAGAAATGAAGGCCTTTGCACAGCCCTTTACGTAAGATCAGCAGCCTGCTACAGGATGGAAGGAGAAAGAAAAGATAGGTGCTTCAAAATGGTCGCAAACTTCACACAATCAAAAGTAGAACAGGAATTAAACCGCTCCCAGAGCAAAACAGACGCCAGCGACAAAGTAAGGCATTATATGATACTTGTCCTTTACAATCTGCAGGAAAGAGCTGAAAAAGCAAACGAGGAAGGGAAAATAACAGACTTAGAAGCTGCAACAATAATAGATAAGATAGTTAGAATAAAAAGAATTATTTTAGAAGACAAGCCAAAAACACTAATCAGAATAGAGCTAAGGGAATTAAAATCAATGTGGGAGAGGTCAATACAAGATGAATAAAAAAGCTGTTTTATGGATAATTGCAGGATTTATTGTAGTAGCAGTTGTTCTAATAATTGCTTTAAACGGAAAAGGAACAGCAGGTAATCCTCAAGGTCAAGAAGAAAAAAATCTCCCAGATGTTGATGAAGCAGATTACAATACCCTTCAGGAATCTAGCGATGATTTTGCGGCGCTTGATGAAGCTGCAAATTTATTGGAGTAAAAATGGCAGAAGAATACTTTAAAATAATTCTTGAGAATCTTTCACCTTTAAACTTCTTCTAAGCCTTAGTCTTGTCTGTTGCTTAGCAGCCATTTTCTGCTCTAGCTTAACTTCTTGCTTTGTTTTCTGGACAACTTTCGGAGAAGCAAATTCAAACATCATCTGGCCTTTCTGGTCAACATTAGGAAGAAGAGCTTCAGCCTCTGCTCTTTTGATGCACGCGTATTTAACTCCGCAATCAGCGCATTTCCTACCCCATTCCGGCACAACATTGCCTGACAAAACAGCTTGTTCCGTTGATTTAATCATTTGTAAAAGCGTAGAAAAGTCGCTCTCTTTCCTGTTAGAGGGATAAATAACTTGCTGCCTTTCTCTCTTTCTATCATCCAAAGCTCCAAACATAAAAAACTGCATCTCAAAATCAGGATTTATGTAAGAGCCTCTTTCCTTTAAAATTTTTCTCTCTTCAGAAGAGAAGCCTAATTTATCAGAAATAGAAGAATTATACATAATCAAAGCATTCAACGCAGCATTATAAAGGGCAAGCTGCATATCTTTATGCGATTTAACATAATCTATCAAAGGAAATCCTGACTTGTAGTCTCTTATAACAATCTTATCGCCAATTCTTCTTATTTCATCAATCCTTCCTTTAAAACTTCTATTTCCTAAAGAAACATTAAACCCAAGCTCGCTGAAAATTGGAGGGCCCTCTTCTATTGCAGTAGAGAAAAAATTCAAGCATGTTCTCTCAATACTCCTTTGAAATTCATACCTCTCGCCCTCAAATCTCCAAGAAACTTTTCTTTCTCCTTTTTCGGCAACAATAACATTTCTCCAGAATTGCTTCCTTCCATGCTCTGCAAAACTTTCAGAGTTATCATATTTCTTGCCCAATTTCTTCCAGAAATTCTCAACCAAATCATGCAAAACAGTCCCTCTAAGAAAAACGGACAAATATTCATCCGGCTCGTGAAGAACATATCTAAGGTAATACCTTCTCTTGCAGTAATTAGCAGCGTCGACCTGCGTCGCAGACCAATTATTCATAAAACAAGCAATGCAGAAAGTATTTAAATTAATTATTGCAGCAGAGACATGAGATACGTGTAAAAAAATTACTCATGGTCAGACCTATACATACTTACAATCTCATCAAACTTCTTATCTTCTGCCTTAATTAAGGCTTCTTTTATCTGAGGTCCATAATCATCCACGCCTTTTTCAGTCAAAACAGCCAGATCAATTCCTCCAGTATAAATTTCTCTCTCTGCGGCGGCGTGCACTGATCCTCTGGCAATTTTTATCGATCTCTCAATATCAACAGGAAACTGGCTCCCGTCTTCTTTATCTATAAGCTCCTCTATGTAATTATTAATCTTTTTAGACCCTGATCCAATAGCCACATAATCAAGCTCTTCGTAAATGGGCTCATTTAAATTTCCTAATTCATCAACATGAAATAATTCGACACCAGACTCTTTTGAGTAAATAGCCAGCACGAACTCAGGAATATCATTAAATTCAAAACCTTCTCTCCTCATTAAAGACGCATTTAAATGGGCAACTTCCACAAAATGAAGACCTTCGTATTTGCTTAGGTTTTTTTTACATTCACCATATCTTTTCACAGCATTAAAAATCATGCCGTTTACAATCTCTTCACTTGAGCCATATCTTTTAGATCCGCCTAACTTCTTATAAAATTTATAAAGTTCATCTCCCATATTTCCTGCAAATGCCATAATCCAATTTTCTCCATGAACAATTTTTCTGACTGACTTCTTGCCAACAATTTCATCGCTATCTTTCTTTGTAAATGACATCTGAGTATCTGCTCCAATGACAACTGACTCAAGTCCTTTATTAGTTCTAATCCCTATAACTGCTGTCATGATTTAACTCCATTACTAGGGTATTAAACTATTTCCGTGCTAAAGTATATGGTAAAAAAAATAAAATCTCTTCTCTAACCCTCTGGAAATCTTTATAAACCAATTTTCTCATTCTATATCTATGCCATTCAAAATAAACATGTCCACTAAAGAAGGAAAAACCTACAAGCTCGAATTGGAAAGCGAAGAGCTTAACGGAAAGGAAATCGGCTCAAAAATAGAGGGAAAAGAATTGACAGGAGATCTTTCAGGCTATGAACTTGAAATAACAGGGGCAAGCGACAAATCAGGCTTTCCTTCTTTAAGCACAGTTGAGGGAATTGCGCTAAAAAAAGTTCTTCTTACTTATGGAAAAGGCATGAACAAAAAGCCAAAGCACGAAGGAAAAAGAAAACCCACAAGAAACAGACCCAAAGGCCTTAGATTAAGAAAAACTATAAGAGGAAAAGTCATCTCTCCTGAAATAGTCCAGATTAATATGAAAGTCATAAAAGCAGGGCACAAACCTCTTGCAGAAATCTTTCCAGAGCAGAATCAGCCAAAGCAAAAAGCAAAAAAAACTCAAGCGTAACTGCATGATAAGCAATTAATTCAAAAAAAACAATAGTTCTCCCATATTAATCAGCCTTATTAAAAATCTAATTTAAAGCCAGATTTTGAGGCGAACTTTCAAAAATGTCTTTCAAATTCCTAAACGGTGGCTTTTCATATTTTTCTTTTGTGTCATTCCATCCATTATTTTTGCCAATTACTCCATCTTTATTCAAGTCTCGAACCTCTATAAGCCCATTAGCAAGGATTGCAAGAGAATCACCCTCCCACTTTACGTGACCAAGTGGAATGCCGGAAATAAGCGTCTCATCATAAATAGATCTTGAAAATTCAAAAAAACCTTTTTTATCTTTGAGGCTCCCGCCTTCAGAAAGATATAAATCTTGAATATTTTCATTTTTACGGGCCAAATAAGTCAGAGAATAAATGTAACTGCTGGAGCCAGAATTCATAATAGAAAAAGAAGAGCACGACAAAACGCAAAATGAAACTAAAGCCGACAAAAGTTTCATCACCTAATTAAGTAATATCAATTTATAAAAATTTATATATAATTCATCCAAAACACAAAGGCTTAAAAACCATTTCCTCATGAAGAAAAAATGCCAGAGCTAATAACACTTGAAAGAAAGCTTGAGACTTCGCCGAATATAATTGCAATTGTAAATTGGCCTGAAGCAAAAATCCCCGTAAGAGGGTATATTTTTGATGTTCACATACCGGAAATCTACGGAAGTGTTGAAAGAGCTGCAGAGCATTTCATAAAAAGAACAAACCATGAATTAAATAAAAAAAATCTTCCGCTGTTTATGCTTGGGTTTGTAAAAGGAAAAATATGGTCGGAAGAATATGGTTTCAAAAAAGACAGAGATATATTATACCTGCCATTTGAATCATCTAACGGAAGTTTCATCAAAACCAATCTATTTCAAGTAAAAGATGCCAATGTTAAAGCAGATTCAAAACTAGGCATGGGACCTTATACAGGAGGCGACCTAAATTTATGGGGGGATGTTATAGACATAGCTTACATAGAAAAAAAGCACTGGAATGAATCAAAACTACATGGGAATCCAGAAGAATATTTCTCTCAAAACATCCCGGAAATTCCAGGAATAGGTTACAAAGAAAAAGCCACATTTTAATCTGATTTTGGCAGATACTCTTCAATTCTTTCCATTACATCTTCTAGAGCAATTCTAGAATTATTGCCGGTGCTGAGATTTAAGTCAGGCACTTCAATAAACCCTCCGTATTCTAGAACAAGAGTATCGTTGTCCATGAAAAGGTGCTGAGAGGGATATTCCTCAATCTCTTTTGTCCTTTTATAAATTGAAACGCAGAAGCTTTTGAAGCCATTGCTGTCTTTAACATCCCCGCCTTCATTAATCCAAAGATCTCTGACTTTCTCGCCTTGCTTAGCAAGATAAAAAGAATAATTACATTTGAAAATATGAATTGGAAATTTTATCTCTGTTTTTTCTTTCCAGGATAAAGCATAAAGCATTAAAGAAGCTGCTGAAACAGCTCCAAATTTCCTCAAAAAATCTTTCATCAAAAACCTCAGAAGAAGAATTTTATAAACATTTCCCTCTTCGAATAGATACTTCTTTTAAGTAATAACAAAGTAGAAAGATTTATAAATGTTGATTTTCTGGGAAAAGACATGGAAAGAATAACACACATAAATCAAGTGAAAAATTCACAAAACGCGGTTGATTACTTAGATGCTAGAATGTCAAAAAACCAAGTAACCCATAAAGGAATATTCTATACTGGAAAGGTTTATAGCGAAAGTACAGGAGAAGAAATTCCTGCATACAATTCTCTTATAATAGGAAACGAGGCTTATTGGCTTGAAGATAATCTACAGATAGCTCTAAACATATTAGCAGGAGAGTCTAAAGAGAATCCCAATATTAATAATATTAGAGAAGGAGCACTTAATCTTGCAAAGCTATTAAGAGAAACTTCTGAGGAAGCCAAAAGTTCAGTCTTTCAAAGTGAAGGAAGAAAACAATTTGAAGAATTAATTAGTAATTATAATATATTTAAACAATCTTTAGGATTAAAATAAAAAATAAAATGGAAAAAGATTACTTATTATATATGCCAACAAAAGAAGAAATAAAAGGTCCAAACTATTGGGAAGTATGGTCCGGCCTTCCACAAAATCTTGAATTTGAAAATACACTTTCAAGTGGCAAAGAAGCTTCTTTAAAATATGACAAAAATAAAATGTATATATGGGTTCCTCCTAAAGCACTAACTGCACTAAATCAAAATAGAAATGCAATTTTTTTAGCTTTAAATTCTAAAAAAGAATCTGACCTAGAAATGAATGTTAGATGGCTATTCCACCAAGAAGGAAGACTAGAAGATGCAATTAAAAAAGCAAAAAAACTCAATGGAATGAAAATGGAAGCAGAAAATTAAAAAAATGACAAACAAAAACCCAAATTTAAATGACTACCATTTTTTGCAGCCCGGATTAACTTTTGGAGATATAACATCAAATCCAAAAGCGCAAGAATATGATTTAGAGGCTAGTTCGCTTAATCTATATTTAGGCGAAAGCAGGCCGCTTGATTTATGCGATTTAATGCAAAAAGCAAATAAGCAAATAAATAGGCTAAGATGAAAAAAATACACATATTTCCAAACAAAGAAGGTTTTGAAAAAGCAATTTATAGAGTGGCAAAAAAATGGGATGGTTTAGTAGCAAACCCTGTAAATGCAACACATTCTGTGCCTGCAAAAGAAATCGGCTCATTTATGCATAAAGGAAGGACATTAGACATCGATTTAGAAGTAGAAGATTATTCTGGAGATTATATAGGATATTTAACCAATGATAAATATTACGACAATAAAAAAGGAAGCGTGCAGAATAAAATATTGATATACACTTTAGAAAGGAATTTTAATTTTAATGTTCCAGAAACAAGAATAGACATCTCTGAGTTAGGAGAAAGGTTAAGGTATAAAGTCAGCAAAGAAGACATAAGAAACAGATCACTAGGTGTAATAAAATTAGTAAAAACCAAAAAATGAAAACACTAATAAAAAAAATAAAAAGAACATTAGGATATTTATTAATCATACCTATAGGCGCAGGAGTGGTTGGATGTGGAGAATATAGAGGAGACTTGACAAACGAAGATTTCAAAACAAATATTATTGAATATACAATTCAACCAGGAGACAGGGTTGAAGATTTTTTTAATAAAGAAACACAAAGTGTAAATTTCAGAGACAGAAAAACAAACTTGTTAAAATATATGCAAGAATTAAAAAAAATAAACCCAAAAATTGAAGATTTAGACCAAATAAACTATAATGAAGTGATTAAATTGTATGACTTAAATTTGGACGGTCAAGTAGGAAAAATTAATTAAAATGACAACCCTCACAAAAAATATTTTACTGACTGGAATTGCAGGATTAACTTTTTTAGTAAATGGATGCAAAACTCCGGATGAAAACATACCAAGACCTGAAATAAAGCAAAAGCCTTTAATACACTATGCAATTTACAAACATCTGGAATATCCTTTTCAAATAGGTTCATTGCCTTCACCAGCAAATAAAGATAATAAATATGAAATATAAAATGACAAAAGAAAATCAAATATTTCAATCTTTAGTTCGTGAACAAGAATCATTAATTGGAAATTCTGGAGTTGAAGAAAAAGTAAATCCAAAAAAATCCGAACCAAAAACTGTGACTGTTCTGGGAATAGAACATGATATACCTAATTGCCCATATGACCATTCCCATAAAATGGAAGTTAGAAAAACAGTGCCAAATAGTCTTTTAGTTAAATGGGATTCTTTGTATTTTATAGACACTACTCCTGAAGGAGTGGGTTATTTCTTTGGTTGCGATACATGCGGAAAAAACTAAAATGGAAGAAATAAAAGAAAGCAAAATCTCTGGATTTCAGAAAGGTGATAATGTAGAACTAACAGAAAGTTATATGGAAATAATGAGGCAACGTGGTCAAGCGCCAGAAGAAAGCTATATTTATGGTCAAGTTGCAAAAATACATAATGTTCGAAGAGCAGCAGGTTCTTTTATACATCTTATTGATCAACATGGTAAAACAAGTCAATTCTATGAAACTCAACTAAAGCCTTATGACGGAAATCCAAGAAAGTATATTACCTGAAAACAGAGAAGATCAACGACAATTTAGTGTAGCTTTAGAAAATAATAAAGATGGCAAAAGATATCGGAATAAAAGTTCATGAAGAAGTTTTAGGAACGTCTAGAGAAATAAGAGTAGGCCAAATATCGGAAACATTGCCTCAAAATGGAGAATATGAATTAACATATTGCAGATGGTTTGAGAAAAAAGATAAAAGGCTTTCAAAACACGAAACAGTAAATGCAGAAAACTTAGAGCCAAAAATCTCGCTTCTCATGTCTATGGGATATGAAGATTTTATGATAGCTAATCAAGATCACTATGGTAGAACTCTTCAACTTATTGGAGAGGAACTTAACAGCCAAAAGCCAATATTCTAATTTTATCACACAAATTCTTAAAAACCTTCTAGAAATTAGTTCTTTGATGGAAGAAGATGATTACTTAAATTATGATGTTTCTGAAAATTTTCATCCTTCCTTTTTAAGATTAAGAATTTCAAAAATTGTAGGAGTTAGCGAGGCAGTAAGAAATATTCACGCTCCAGAATATAAAAAAAGAACAGGAGAAGATTTCATACTTTTTCAAAGAGGAGAATTAGACTGCAAACCTTATGATTTAATAAAACAAAAAATTACCGAAGGGCAGGAGAAAGGTTATGTAAGATATCCTCAATCAGGAGGAGAATCTGTACTTAAAGACGCAATTATTGAAGACCTTGAATTAAAAGGCATAAATGGCATTTCAAGAGAGAATATTTTAATAACATACGGAGGGCAGGAAGGACTGCAGCTTTCACACTGCCTTTTTAGGGATGCAAATGAAACAATCATTGATCCAATTTGGAGTTGCATGATTGACAACATGATCCCGTATTCAGGAGTTAATGTGTTTTCAGTCCCTCTTGAAGAAAGAAATGGAATAATAACATTCAGAGAAAGCAAATTAGAAAGCACTGTCAAAGAAACAAATTCAAAACTAATCTATCTCAACAATCCTCAAAATCCATCAGGAAAAGTTTACACTCAGGAAGAAATGGAGATGGCAGACAGAATAGCAAGAAAAAACAAGGCAGTTATAATCTGGGACGAGGCCTATGATTCGTTTGTATTTGACGGGCAAGAACATTTAAACTCCCTCAAATTAAACAATCCTCATTCAATATCAGTCTTTACTTTTTCAAAAACATACGCTGCAACAGGCTATAGAATCGGATTTACTGTTTCAAGAAATAAAAAAATAATTGAGCAGCTAACTAAAGGAGAATACACACAGACAGCAGGCGTTCAGCCGTTTATACAGTATGCTTTTTCAGAAGTATTAAGGAATAAAGATTTTTTAAAAAGTTGGATTCCAAAAATAACCTCAGAAATGGAGGCAAGAAGAGATATTGCACATGGAATATTGTCTCAAACTTTTGAAGATCTATACATGCCTGGAGGAGCTTTCTATTTCTTCCTAGATTTAAATTCTCGTCTTCCTAAAAATTTAAAAGATGAAGAAAAAGACCAATTTGTTCAAGAAAAATTCCTATCCAACGGAGTCGCAGTAGTGCCGGGCTCAGCATTTGGAGAAGGCTATCAAGGATGGATAAGGCTTTCATATTCTGGCATGAATAGATCAAAGGTAGAAGAAGGCTGCCACAAAGTTAACAAAATAATCCAAAGGCTCGCGGCTTAACATCTAAAATATTCTTCTAAAAAGATGCTTATATCTCTCATCAAATTCCTTTTTGTCAAATTTCTTCTTCTTGCTTGACAAATTAGACTCTCTAGAATATGAAACAGGAACGTCTCCACTCTTAGCCAAGATAATCTTTTTCTCTCTTTGGATATTTACTTTTTCACCAAAAGGAAAAACCCTATCAATAACATGGCCTTCCAAACTTTTTAAATTTCCTCTAATTTTAAATCTAGCCGTTCCATCACCAGATAACCTGAAATACCCTCCATTAGGATCCTCTATATTGAATTGCGAATTCTTCAAGGACCTATAAAAGTTCTGAATTGCCCCCTCTGAACTATTTGACTTTATTAAATTCATAAGATCTAAAATGGGTTGTCCTGGAACAAGATAGTGCTGCTGTCCCACAATGCTTCTATTAACACGATCTGATTTATTTAAGCTCAGCCTTAATTCAAAAACATAATCTGGATTTCTGCTCAAAGACATCTGACTGTATCTTGGCAAAAGATTTTTAACAGATTCTCTTAATTCATCGCTTTCCATCGTAAAAAACATAAAATTTAGTTTATAAATCTTGGCTTTCTGAAAATTCAGCGCAAACAAATCTTTAAAAACTCCCTGCTTTTTCTTAATTCATGGAAAAAAATGAAGAGAAAATCCCTGAAATAAATGTAGGAGTTGTAGGCCATATAGACCATGGAAAAACAACTTTACTAAGCAAACTTACTGGAAAGTTCACAGACACTCATTCAGAAGAATTGAAAAGAGGAATTACAATAAAATTAGGCTATGCAGAAATTACAATTTTCAAGCACGGAAATTCATTTACTACAAAAAATGAAAAAAATTCAAAGCCCATAAAATATATAAGCTTCATAGACGCGCCAGGGCACGAAATGCTCATGGCAACAATGCTTTCTGGAGCCGCAATTATTGACGCTGCAATTCTAGTTATTGCTGCAAATGAGGGAATAAAACCCCAGACTAAAGAGCATTTCATGGCTCTGCAAGCAAAAAAAATAAACCAGCTGATAATTGTCCAAAACAAAATTGATTTAGTGACAAAAGAGCAGGCATTAAAAAACTATAAAGAAATAAAAGAATTTGTAAAAGGAACATTCGCAGAAAACTCGCCCATAATACCTATATCTGCGCAGCAGGAAATAAACATTGAAAAGATACTTGAAGAGTTGTGCAAACTCGAAATACCAAAAAAAAACTCAAGCCTTCCTCCAATATTCTTGACAGCAAGAAGCTTTGATGTCAATAAGCCAGGAACAGAAATAAAAAAACTGAGGGGAGGCGTTTTAGGGGGAATTCTGAAGCAGGGAAAATTAAAAATTGGAGAGGAAATAGAGATAAAACCCGGCTTAAGCTTGAAAAAAGCAAACCAGATGACTTATCAAACTCTAATCACAAAAATAATCTCTCTGCATAAGGGAGCTCAAGAAGTAAAAGAAGTTCTTCCCGGAGCCAGCATTTCAATTGAAACAGCTCTTGATCCTTGTCTGACAAAAACTGATTCGCTTACAGGCTGTTTAGTATCGGCAAAAAGCTATCTTCCGGAAATATCCCAAAAAGTAAAAATAAAATTTTCATTATTCAAGGAAGTTCTCGGTATAGAAGACAAAAAAGCTGTCGAGCCTTTAAAACATAAAGAGCTTTTAATGTTAAGCGTAAACACGACAATCACCGTAGGAACTATTGAACATTTGAAGGATAATGAAGCAGAGCTCTTCCTCAACATTCCGATAGTTCCGTTAAAATCAGAAAACGTCGGAATAGCGAGAAATATTTTAGGCCACTGGCGTTTGGTTGGATGGGGCGAGATAATCTGATAATCCAAAGATAATTCTAAAGATTAAGATTATTAGGTTATTGGGCAGAGATTCTTTGATAAGAGAAAATTATAATTATTCTAGGAAATAAATTTATTAATTATAAAGTAGTAATACAAACCAAGAATTTAAAAGTACTGCCTTTCTTTAAGCAGCATGAAAACCAAGATATTATGCTTGGAAGGAATAACTGGCTCAGGAAAAACTACTCAGGCAGCTAAATTAGCCAATCTTTTAGGTTCTATGAATGATACTTATAGAGTAATAAATGAAAAACAATATGAACCTTTCAAGCAAACCATAATAAATTGGCATATCGCTGGCGCAAATCAGTATTTTACTCAAGAAACAGTTAAGTCAATAGCAAAAGCAAGGGGAGAAACGCATAAAAGACACTTTATTCCCCTAATTGGCAAAATCTCTTTCCTTATTTTTGACAGGTGCTTTTACACAAGCGGAATTTATGAAGCGGATGGAGAATTAAAAACAGATGAAATAATCAAAATAAATCTGGAAGAAAAAATTCTAATTCCTCAAGAAGGTCTAGTATTATTATGTTCTCCAGAAACAGCGATAAAAAGAATAGATGAAAGAAGAAGAAAGGTTGCAAATTATCAGCTGCCATCAATTTATGAAACACTTGAAGAAATAACAAAAAGAAGAAGTTTTTATATTCAATTATGTGAAAAACACCCTGAACTACATTTGGTAGATACAACAACTAAATCTGAAGAAGAAGTTTTTGAAGAAGTTAGAAAAAAACTAGGATTATAAGATGAATATAAGTGAAAATAATAAACAGATATGGGAAAATTTCTATAGAAATAATAAGAGGTTCCTCTACTATCCTTCAGAAGATTTGGTTGCTTTTTTTAGCACATATTTTAAAAACAATTTAGGCAACAAAAAAGTTTTAGACATCGGTTGTGGCGCTGGAAGAAATTTACTTTTGGCAGAAAAATTAGGGGCAGAAACTTATGGAATAGATTCCTCTAAAGAAGCCATAAATGAAGCTAGAAAATTTCTAACTCTTAATCAGTCATCCTCCAACATTCAATTAGGAAAAGTGACAAATATTCCCTATTCTGACAATCTCTTTGATATTTCCATTTTATGGGGGGTATTTCATTATTTATCTAAAGCAGATCAAGAGATAGCCAAAGAAGAAATAAAAAGAGTTATGAAAAATGATGCATGGATTGTATTCACACTGCGCTCTATTCATGATTCAAGATATGGGGTAGGAGAAGAGCTAAATAAGAATGTATTTATTCAAAATAAGCCAGGAAGGAAGGGAATAGTTATTCAATATTGGGATGAGGAAGGCGCCAGAAGTTTTTTTAATCTGGAAAACCTACTTATTGGAGAAAGAATTAGGGCTCCAATTGGAAGATTAGAAGTAAAAAGTTCCCATTGGACAATTGCAGGGAGAATAAAAAAAAATGGATAAAAAGGTTTCAGTGTTTGTTATTTCAAAAAATAGAAATGTCCTTTTGTTGAGAACAAATTCTAAGGTATACAAGGAGTCTTATTGGTCCATTGTTAATGGAGGCCTAAAAAAAGGAGAATCTTTTGAATCTGCTGCAAAAAGAGAAACCAAAGAGGAAACAGGACTAGATATAAAAAATCTTATTTATTCAGGTTATTCTTCAAATTATGAATACCCGAAAGGCAACTTACGAGAGAAAAAAATCTTTATAGGATTTGTAGAAAATGAAAAAATAATATTATCTGACGAACATGAGGACTCTAAGTGGATTGGGTTAAATAATCTTAAAGAGGTTTTTTCTTGGACTGAATCTGAAGAGGTGTTAGATAAAATTGTAGATAAGATAAAAGAACTCTTTAGGAAAAATGAGAATAATTAATTTTGATGGAATCAGGGCAAGTGGAAAAAGTTCACAGTTATCTCTTTTGGTTAAATTTCTATTGGGCAAAAATTTGAGAAATAAATTAGTCCACGAGAAAGATTACGAACCACTTAGAAGTCTGGCACTATATTGGAGCAATAACCCTAAGCCATTTTCTCACAATGTAATTAAGGATTTTGCAAAAGCAAGAGCAGAAATTTACAGAAAAGAAGTTTCTCCAATAATTAAAGAAATAGATTATCTTATTTTTGACAGATACTTCTATACAAGTGCAGTCTATCAACAAGGGATTTTATCCATGAAAGAAATTATAGATATTAATTTGCAACAAAAAATTCCTATTCCAGACTATTCATTCATTTTTGTTTGTCAACCACAAACAGCATTAGAAAGAATGCAAGAAAGAGATAGTAAGATTGAATCACTTGAAGAAATAACGAAAAAAAGAGAGCTCTACATAGACCTGACAAAACAATATCCAGAATTATACTTAATTGACACAACTAAAAAAACAGCAGAAGAGATTTTCAGGGAAGTTAGAAAAAAACTGAACTTGTAAAATGATAGAACAAACATTTTTTAACTTGCATACAAAAAAAGGTTTAAAAATGGTGATTGAGGAAACCCGGCAATTCGACAGAATTGTCAGAGGAGTTTATGAGTTAACCGCAAAAGAAGTCTATGGGACTGAAAATCCTGAGGGATTAGCTGTTTTTGCATATGGCTCTCCCGGGAGAATAGAATTAATCGGAGGAGATAGCGATGCTGACCTCCTGTTAGTTGAAGAAGAAAGAAATTCTAAAACAGAACAATTCAGAAAATCGTTCAAAGATGAATTAGGAAGATTTGATTTCTCAAAAGTGGATTTAACAAGCTGGGGAACTTATAATGAAATAGAGACATACCTAAAAAAAAGCTTAGTTGAAGGCAACCAAGTTTTAGAAGCAAGATATTTAATTGGGAACAAAAAAGTAAAAAACGAAATTGAAAGAAAGAAAAGGAAATATAATTCTATAGAAAGAGGATTAGAAAACATTATCTTTAACCGGCTATATTTTAATCAATATTTCAGGCAAAGAATAAGAGACGGAGCAATAAATATAAAATATTGTCCAGGAGGATCAAGAGATTTTCTTTTTGTTGGGTGGTATGATAAATTAAGCAGAATGATTTCTGGAGAAAAACAAGAGAATTCATACCAGCCAAGAATTAAAGTGGGAGTTAAAAGATTATTTGAACAAGAAAAAATAACTAAAAGTGAATTAGTAACTAGCTTAGAAGCTATTAGCTTCTCTATGATGTTTAGGTCAAATGTATTAAGAGTAAATAAAAATACTTCTGACAAAGGTTTAACTTTCATAGATGAGCTAACATTACAAAGACTTCAGGAAGTGGGTTATCCTAAACCTGATATTACTAAAAAAACTTTTGAACAATACAGGAAATCCATCGATAAAATTTCATATATAATCTGGAATGAAACAATAAAAAAGTCAGGACTAATAATGAGTCAAAGGTGGGAAAATCGTTTTAGAGAAGCGGTTTCATTAGAAACTTCTCCATCAGAGAGATCTAAAATGTCTTCAGAAGATTCTTTAATAAGAATCGGACTAATATGGGGAGCAAGTGAAGCTGATGAAGAGCAGTTGTTAAAATCATTAGCAACAAAACACAAAGATACAGATAATTGGGCAACCATTGGTTCTCTAGCCTGCAGCCCATATTGTCCTCCAGAAATATTGCACCATTTTGGAGCAGGAATAGCAAAAGAAGATGGCTATGGATACTTATTAAGAATCATTGCCCGCAACAAAAACACTGAAAAAGAAACTCTTGAAAATATAGCAAGAGATTCAAGCTTGGAAAAGAGGTATACTGAAGTTGCGGAAGCGGCATTAATTGGAGGAAATAAACATGCAAACAATCAAATTTAAAAGTGTTTTATTATTCAAATTAATATGGCAAGGATATTAATCACTAGGCACGGACAAACCAAAGAAAATGCGGAGGGAGTTGTGCAGGGAAAAGAGCATGGGAATATTAATCAAAAAGGATTTGAACAGATAAAAAAACTTATAAAAATATTAAAAAAGCAGAATCTGAATAAAATTATTTCTAGTGATATTCCTAGATGCAGCATCACAGCAAAAGAGATAGAAAAAAAGATTTCTGTTCCAGTGGAATACACTAACTTAATAAGAGAAAAAGACAACGGAGAGCTTATAGGCAAAAATCACAAAGAATTCAACTGGGATGATCTCAAAGGTACTTTTGAAACAAGAAAAGCGCCCAATGGAGAAAATTTAGAAGAAGTTAGGGAAAGAGGAAGAAAATTTTTTAAAGAATTAAAAAGAAATTATAAAGACTTTGATGGAACAATTTTAATAGTTTCTCATGGCGCTTTCTTAAAAGTCTTTATAGGCGATTTATTAGGAATGTCTCTTTATGATTCTATTTTTAAATTATTTATTGAACATTGCTCTTTGACAGAATTGGAAATAAGCGACAAGCATAAAGAAGGCTACAGATTAAATTTTATGAATGAAAAGAGCTATTTAGATTAAAATTATTAAAAACCAAGTAACTTCCTTTTTGTCAATCCTTATAATTTCAAACCAAATCAGAAATTTCCTTCATGTAATTGCTGAAATCTTCTTGTGTTGAAATTGCCTCAAAACCAGAATACCCTTTTGGAGGATCACAAGGAGCAGGTCCGCCTTGGAAGATGTATTGAATCAAGTAGACTGCGTCAGATATGTCTACGTTGCCACTTTCATCTGCATCTCCTGCAATAAGAGGATTAGGAGCAGGCCCTCCTTGGAAAATGTAAGATATTAAATAAACTGCATCAGATATATCAACTATACCACTTGAATCAGCATCCCCGCAAACATACGGAATAAAACTCAAGCTTTCACTGTCTTCATTATTGGCATCATTTGTTTCAATTTTGACATTTGACTCATCAACTTTAACATAAACAATATGATCTCCAGCCTGCATAGTTGTGAAGTCATAGTTGACAACAGCATTGCTATGGGCATTAACATTAACAAACTGTTCGCTAAGAAGATTTGCTCCATTATAAAATCTCACAGAAACAGAATTTGAAGCAGTGTCTCCATTATTGAAAATAGTAGCAATTAAATTCACATGCTCTCCTGTGAAATAAGGGCCTTGCTCTGAAACTGTTAAAACAGGATTCAAGTCAGCATACCAATTGATGTCTGTCCAATTTCTAACACCCCACCCAGGCCCGCTAGGTGAATCATATCTCCAGATTGATTTTATTTGGTCAAAAGTTTTTCCAGAAGCTCTGCCAAAAATATCAATAACATGTGTATCAGTATAATAATTTCCCAGCTGTCTCGACTTATTCAAAGTCTCGTAATTCTTGTCTATAATATTATAAAAACTCTGCCAATTCAAACTGTGATTGTCTCTCATCATTGAAAACATCCAAGCTGTGATGGCATATCCTGCACTTTGTTGAATAGGATTATTATTAATAGTTGTATCTCTGTAATCGTTTGCAACATAAGACTGCCAATTATATTGGGCAGTTCCCTGATATATGTAAGTATCTGAGGTCTCCTGATTTATATCGCCATTAAAAGTTAACAGATTATATTCATAATATCTAGAAAAACCCTCAGTTAACCATAATCTTGCAAATAATGGATAAGGATTTATGGTATGCAAAGACTCATGCAAAGAGGTTCCCATATAACCCCACCAATCCCCTAATTCGCCAGGATTTCCCATATAAGGAACTTCATCTTGATAATAAGGCTTTTCACACCCAGTCATATAAATAGGATCAGAAAATTTTATATTAGCAACACCTCCACTTGCACTGCCCCCATAGCAAGCACCATTAGCAGTAATGTTAATCTTTAACTTTGTTCCATAATATTCTTCAGAACTCCAGCCAGTTTGCTGTTCCAATAAATCATATCTTTCTTCAAAATTATTCAAAAAAGGAATTAAGTTTGCCTGATTATTATTGTAGTATGTCTGTTCAACGTAAACATCGTATCTTGGATAAGATAAATACTCCCAGACTAAAGCATCTTTTTGACCTCTATCAACTCTAGAAGATGGTTTAGAAAGAACAACTCCTCTTGAAGCTAAATCTTCAGAGCTGACAAGAGTTCCTTCCTTAAATATTTTATTTTCATTGTTTCCCTTATTGAAATAAACATAATATTTTCCATCAACTTCCTTTCTTACTAAATCAACCTTTCCATCATTATTATAGTCAAAATAGGCATAAGGAACAGGTAAAATATCTTCATCAACTATTACTGGAGGCATATTAATTTCAGGAATTGAAGGTTTCCTAGTGCTTTGGGTTCTAGAAGTGTCTCTTGAAGAACTAGAAGTCTTTTTTGGAGACGCCAATTCAATTCCTTTGTATAAAGTCTGCTGACTCACACTGCTCACAACATTTAGATTAGCGTTTCCAGTAAGAACTTTTATAATAGAACCTTCAACAGGTCCGGTTTTATCCAGCTGAACAAGGACTAAGAAAGATAGGTTCAAAGCAACAGCTATAGCTACAAGAATTGTCAATAATAGGATATCATGCTTAGAGGCATTCATAAAATACACATGAATAAAGAGTATAAAAAAGTTGTGCTTCTTGCCTATTTTCCGTATAAAATAGAAGTATATGCGACAACTTAAAATTGTGTGAAAATTAATAAAAATACAACCCTTGAAGAATAAATTAATACTTGTAAAATTATTTTTAAATTAAATATTAGCTTTAGATGAGTTAAATTTGTTTAGATAAATCACTTGCCTTTTTCTAAATCTCTTTTTATTTTTAGTATTTCTAATTTAAGACCTTCTAAATCGTTTTCAATAATATTCCAAACTCTTTCGATCTTTACTCCAAAATAAGAATGGCTCAAAACATCTCTAAATCCAGATATCTCTTTCCAAGGAGTCTTGGGATATTTTTCTTTTAAAGTGCCAGGCAGGTTTTTAACAGCCTCTCCAATTATCTCTAACTGCCTTATCACAGCACTTTGTCTCAATTCATCCTTAGAAAACTTATCTTTGTCTAATTTCTCCGAAAAATCCTCTATATTTTTTATGCTTTTTAAGATGTCATCAATAAAAAGCATTACATCCCTTTTCATTTTAAAAATTCTGGTTTGGAAACCTTTCCAAAAGGTTTATTTTCATATTATCCTTATCTCTTCTTTAAGTATCCCTTCTTTTATTCTTGACTTTATCGCATCATATTCAACCAAATCTACCTTTCTTCTTAATGCCTCTTCAAGCAATTTTATCAATTTTATAAAACCAAGAAGACTCATCTTACTATCTTCAATTTCAACAGCTATATCTATATCACTGTCTTTTTTTTGATCACCTCTAGAATAGCTTCCAAAAACACCTGCTCGTTTCACATTATAATTTTTTAATATTTTGACGATTTTTGATTTAATCATGTTGATTTCTCTCAAATTCCTTTTAGCAACAAGCTTTTTATCAGCCATTTTTTCTTTTCTTAAAAGTTCTGAATCTGACAGCTCACAGCCTAAATAAACTCTTTTTTTTGAGACATTTCTCTTTTTTCTTAAAGAAATAACTCTATAATAATATTTTCTTCCATTAATACTTCTGGTCTCTGTGTAAACCATAATTCTCTTATGTCCACAGTATTTATAAATATTGTTATGTAGACATAAAATTCTCCATCCAAAACTTCCAAAAATGGCAAAATCTGTGGTTTTACACTTCAATTCCTTCTTCCACAGCAGTTTTAACAATTGTTATTTTATTCTTTAGTTTTTCAAATTCTTCTGAAGTGTAGCATAAAAAGTCTACAGGATAATTTTCTTTCCAATAAGCATAAAAACCAACACCCCTCTTGAAAGATTTCTTCCCTTTAAAATTATCACTTACAATGATTATATCAAAATCACTCCATTCATGAACATTTCCATTAGCCCTGCTGCCAAACAAAATAATTTTTTTTACAGGTATTTTTTTTGATAATTTTTCCTTAAATTTTTTTACAATTTCAAGGTCTTTTTTGCCCATATTAAAATCTCCCTTGCAATGCTAATAGAATCTAAAGAATCTTTTTCATTAAATTTTTCAGCTGGAATTTCGCTGTCTAAAATTCCATATCTTGATTCAGTATAAACTCCAGAAATTTTCTCACATTCTTTTAGAAGATCTTTCGGCAAATCAGCCATTCTTCCCAATATAACTAAATCATGGATTTTCGCTAATTCTCCTTTATTCTCAATAATAGCAGCCTTTAAACATTTTTCAACAACTTGCTGGCTCCAAAAAACAGAAGCATAATAATCTTTGCTTTTTAAGCTATTTTGAGAAGTCCTTAAATCAGCCTCTGCTTGTTTCAGCCAATTCCTAGCTTCTTCTTTCATTTCAACTTAAACAAAACAACCTATAAAAAACTTGTCGTCAGCTAGATTTCCAAAAATAACAAAAACCTTTAAATATCCTAATTTATTATTATAAAAATGAAAAAGAATGCTGGAAAAAATAATTTCAAGCTGATAGCTTTCTCATTCATATTCATTCTGACTTTATCGATAATTTCTGCAGGTTTTATTAGCGATTTGTTGGAAGTGTTAGGATTCCCAATAACAGGAAAAGCAACAGGCATAGGAGAGTGCATTGACTCTGACAATGGAGCAGATTTTACTATAGATGGCTATGTTGACAAAGACGGATATATCTTTCATGATGGCTGTTATAACGATGCCATTATTGCGTATGACTATCTTTGTGATCAGGACGTTTCAAACAACGCAATCACAGCAGCAGTAATAGGTGGTGGTGGCGGGCCAGAGGATCCTGCTGGCGATGAACCCTATCCTGATAATCCTGCTGTTACGCCTCCTCCTTATAACACACTCGATTGTTCAACACTAGGAGCAATAGCAGAATGCATAGGTGGAGGAATTTGTGGATGTTTCCAGAATGGAGCTTTAATCATACCTTCAGCGGAATCTTGCAATGGATTAGATGACGATTGTGATGGGAATATTGATAATGGAAATTTGTGTCCGTCAGGTTATTCTTGTATAGGAGGAAGCTGTCAAGCACAACAAGAAGGTTGTTCAGATTCTGATAGTGATAGATATTCTGTTGAAACAAACCCCGTAGCTTGTAATAATGATTGCAACGGTCAAACATGTTTAGGAGGGGGTGACTGCAAAGATAACAACAAAACCATAAACCCAGGAGCAACAGAAGTTTGCAACGGTGTTGATGATAACTGTGTGAATGGCATTGATGAAGGATGTCAATCAGAATGCGTTCCAACAACATGTAGTGGAGCAGGAGCAGAATGTGGAACAATAAATAATGGTTGTGGTGCAAATATAACCTGCGGTCTATGTGGCTCAGGCGAATCATGCCAGAATAATTTATGCGTTTCATCGCTAACATGCGTCCCAGAAGCAGAAACTTGTGACGGAGCTGACAACGACTGCAACTCTGAAACTGACGAAGGGCTTGGTACAGCAATAACATGTCAAGCCAGTTCGTCATCTGAAAATCAGGGTCAATGCTCAACAATCTCAGCAGGATGCGTAAGCGGAGTAACAAAAAATACTTGTGGAGACTTTAGCTACTCAAACCCTTCAAGTGCAGAAACCTGCAACGATAACATAGATAATAATTGCGATGGAAGTGTTGACGAAGATTGCTCATGCACTTCAGGAGACACACAAGAATGCTCAACAGGAAACGCATGTGAAATTGGAAAACAAACATGCACAAACAGTTTATGGGAATCTTGTGAAGTTGACAGCACAATCCCAAACTGCGATGAAGAAACAACATGCACTCCAGGAGACATAGAAGTCTGCGGAACAAATACAGGAATATGTTATGTAGGATTAAAATCATGCGGCACAGATGGAACATGGGGAGAATGCCAGGATGAAGGAGTGCCTTCTGAGGAAACATGTGAGGAAGGAATTGGGAATGGATTAGATGACAATTGCGACGGAGAAATAGACGAAAGCTGTATTGATGGGAGTTCTTCAAGCAGCTCGAGTTCATCCAGCTCTTCAGGACAAGGAACATTAAGTTCATCCAGCAGTTCTGGAGGCCTTTCAAGCTCTTCTAGAGGAGAAGTAAGCGAAGAAGAGGAGAGTTCAAGCTTCCTCTCAAAAATAATAAGATGGATATTTAGATTCTTTGGAGCAATATTCAGAGTTGGGGCAACAGTCGCAGGCGGTGCAATAACAAATGTAGACCCAAATGACTATTGTTCAGACCCAGATGGCGGTATAAATTACTATGTAAGGGGAACAGGAACAGGAATAAGCTTCCAAGAGGAAAAAGTGATATTCAGAGACACATGCTACAAAGGCTCTCCTGACAATCCTGTAGAGAGATGCACAGGCACTGATTGCTTCTTGAAAGAATACAAATGCAACAAAGATGAAATTCACTTCTCAAGTGAACAAAGCATTAGTTGTGAATTCGGATGTGTTAAAGGAGCTTGCGTTCCAACAGCTGCAACGAGCGCAGCATGCGACCTTTACTTCAATGAAAACACATGGGAATGGGTAAATCCTTGCGAGTAAGATACACTAGCTCAAAAATCGCTCGAATTTTATATAGGCATTAATATTTATACTACTATAAAAATAATTTAATCTATCATTTTTCTTTTTATTAACATCAGTTCCAAAAACCAACGCCATTCCGTTTTATAAAAAACATAAAAGTTTATAATTACAATTTCTTTCAATAAAAAATGCCAAAAAAATACTCATATTCCAGAATAAGCACTTTTGAGCAATGCCCTT
>ERZ1292629.553-Hain-H43-01um-R1-553-length-41088-cov-11_pt2 | contig 36662 bp, 49 predicted proteins | sample MGYA00564399_ERZ1292629 | MGnify/ENA primary metagenome ERZ1292629 (study PRJEB36523, sample SAMEA6512636) | groundwater metagenome | collected 2019-01-08 | study: AquaDiva: Metagenomics assemblies of 32 groundwater samples
CTCCAAACTTCGTTAATTTTTCAGGACTTTCCGAGGGAATTTATTATTACAATGCTACGGCAAACGACACTTTGAATAATTTTTTGGATGTTGAAACGAGAAACATCACGCTTGATGTTACAAATCCGACGGCAAACTTGACTTGCTCTTCTTCTTCACTAATTGTCAGCTCAACATTGACATGCAACTGCACTGGAAGCGACTCTCTGTCTGGAGTTCAGACAACTTCTTATACTGAAAATCCTGATACAAACTCTGCTGGAAGTTTCACAACTTCATGCACCGTGACGGATTACGCCGGAAATTCTGCGACGGACGATTTTTCATACTCTGTTTCTGCGCCTTCGTCGGAAAGTGTTTCTGTTTCAAGCGTCGGCGGAACGATAATAGTTCCAGATAAGACATATTTAATTTCAAGCATAGTTCCTGAAAGAGAAGTTTCAATAACCAATTTTAACATCGATTCCGGAATAAAAAATATAACTATTCAGACTAAAGAAGATTTGACTAACGTTAAAATAAAAGTTTTTGGATACGGCTCCGAACTTTCTGAAAATATAATCAGGCAGGAATTAAAGACTTACAAGTATTTTGAAATAAACGCAGAATCTCTTTTAGGCAAACTTGAAATGGCGAAAATGACCATCCAAGTTGAAAAAGACTGGGTTGCCGAAAATAATTTGACGAAGGACGGCGTGTCGCTTTTCAAACTAGATGCAACCGCCGGAAAATGGAATCAACTTGACACGACTTACAAAACTGAAAATAACGATTATTACTATTATCAAACGGAACTTACATCTTTCAGCATTTTTTCAATTTCTGAAAAATCAAAAGGAATAGTTCGTGAAATTGTAGAACAGATTACACAAAGCTACGATGAAGCCAGCAAGACTTTGCTCGGTTTGTTAATCTGGTGGACTCTTGTTTTAATCTTGATTGTTGCAATACTCTTGACAATCGTTTTGGTAATCTCCCTGATAACGGCGGAATTCAAGGAGCATTTCCTCAATGCAAATTTCATTAAAATCAATCACCAACTCAAAAAATAACAATGCAGTACGGAAAACTATTTAAATAAGTTTTATGAAAATAAACTATGGAAGGTTTAAAAGGCGGGATTTAATATGCGAATAAAAAAAATTTCTGAAGTAATCGGATTGAAAGTTTACACGGATTCCGGGGATTATTTTGGAGAAATTGAAGAGGCTAATTTAAGCGAGAACAAAGTGGACGGATGGAGAATAAAAGTTTCCGGAAGCATGATGTCCCTGATTTCAGGCGCGAGAGGAGTTATAATCCCGCACCAATTTGTAAAAGCAATAAACGATATTTTTGTAATCAGCAAATCGGCATTGCCAAGCAGCGAACAGGGAATGGATGAAGCCGGAGAGGTTTAATTTCTAAAATGCTTACACAAATTTTGTCAAAAAGTTCTTATCAAGATGGGCGTATCAATTATTTAATGGTTGATGGAACTGAAGTGACACAAGATAAATATGATACTGAGATGAAGAGAGCTTGTTTATTCCAGCACGAGAAAATTATCCGTCCTGAAATGTCAGACGGTTTTTTACATGTTCCTAAAGTCGCGCATATTATCCAATATTTTCCCCTACCATTTTACAGAAATTAATTTTTCTTTCTGATTTTAATACAACAAGACGGACAGGTTTCCGTGAACAAAAATTGAAGCGAGAGATTGTTCAATCTTTTCAAACTTTTTATTTCACGCTTGAAAATTAATTTTTTCTTTTCTCTGAATTTTCTGCAAACATCACACTTCTTTTTCACAAAGACACCAATAAAATGAAACTTAAATAATTTGTTGGATTTCCTTAAAGTCGTCCCCACCCACTCGCGACCTCGCACGAGTTATGGTTAAGATAGCCTCTACCACGAAGTCGCTCGCCCACCCCCGAGAAGGCAAGTGATAATGTAAAATCCGCCATCATTTTATAATCAACTCTGTTTACGGAGCGCCTTGGTGAAACTTGGCGGGAGCAAATAATATTCATAACAAAATAATTTTTAAACTCTTAATTCCTGATTTTGTCATGGCGATTCAAGACTTACTCAATAGCACTATAGTTTCACAATTTATGCTCCCATTTGCCCTGATTTTTTTTATTTTGTTCGCGATTCTTGAAAAGACAAAAATTCTTGGAGACAATAAACATACGCTTAATGTTTGGACTGCGGCAGTCATAGCATTGATTTTCGTAAGCGCGGTTTTCCCAAAACAAGTGGTTGGAAATTTAATTTTATTTTTAGTCATCGCCCTGGTTGTCGTCTTTGTGACTCTTATCATATGGGGATTTACGACGGGCGGAGAGGCAAAAATCGGCGACGGTGTGAAGAAACTCAGCGCTTACGTGATTGTCATTGCGGTAGTCATTGCAGTATTTTGGGCGGCGGGATTAAGACTTGAATTTTTGAACGAACTTATTGATTTCTTGTTTTACTCCAATTGGAGCAAGGAATTTTGGACAAACGCCGTTTTCGTCGGCTTTATAGCGATTGCAATCGCTTTGACTTTGAAAGGTTCGAGCGATAAGAAATCTTAGAAATATATTTAAATCAAATTTAATTTAATTGAGAATGTCAATCGAGGGGATATTTTTGGCGAGTTTTGGCGGATATTATAGCGGGACCTTTGGAAATATTTTAGCGCAGTGGGAACAGCTTGGAGTTTTCAGCTATGTTCTTCCATTTCTTTTGATATTTGCGATGATTTTCGGAATTCTGCAGAAAATTAAAATCTTCGGAGAAAACGGCAAGGCAATAAATGCTGTGATTGCGCTTTCCGTCGGATTAATGTCTCTGCAGTTTGGTTTTGTCCCGGTTTTTTTCTCTGATATTTTTCCAAGACTCGGCGTCGGACTTTCTGTAGTTTTGGCGGGAATAATTCTAACCGGATTGTTTACCGATTCAAAACTAACCTGGATTGGACTGGCTCTCGGCGGAGTTGTTTTCTTTGTCATAATGGGAACGTCTTTTGAATTTGGAAATACGACATTTTGGTTTTTTGTTCAACAAAATATGGCTACAATAATCATAGTTGGTATTATACTCGCAATTCTGTACGGCGTCATGTTTGGTGTGCCTCAATTTAATCCCGCGAAAGACAGCCATTGGGCAAGCGCAGTAAAAGGTCCCCAACATTAATTAAGAATTGTATTAGAAATTTTTTCTGCTTCTCTTCGGCTTGGATTCTTCCGAAGACATTTCTTCTTCCGTCGGCATCATTGAAATTTCGTTCAAAGTTTTTCTGCCGGATTTTTCAACAAGAGGATTCACAACTTTTCCAAATGAATCCTGCATCATCTGCATTTCCTTTTGAACATTTTCAATCCCTCTTCCATAAGAACCGACTTTCTCCAAAATCGCAGCCTGCAATTTGTCAATCATAGCTTCAATTCTTTTCAATCTTTCAGAAATTGAATTTATCTGGGATTCAGCCAGAACTTTGAACTCAACGATTTCTTTCATCTGTTTCTGCATTTTTTGGGTTTTTTCTGAGAAAACTTTTTCTGAAATTTCTATTATCGTGCTTGAATCAAAACCGCCGCTCGGAGAATATTGCTGTTCATAATTCTGCTGGGGAGAATATTCTTGCGGAGAATATTGTTGCTCTTGCGGTTGATAATTTTCCCGAGGATATTCTCCTTCTTGAGAAGGTCCCGGAGCATTTTGATAGTCATTTGAAACCGCCTTTTTTATTTCCGCCTGATTCAAGGCATCATTTATCGCCTGCGGCGTTATACCTCTTTCCTGCAGCCTCGCAACTATTTCATCGTCGGAAATTCCCTGATTTCTCATTCCGATTATTTGCTCCAAAATTCCCATTTTAATTATAATTCATATTTTTTAATTCCGATTTTCTTACAAACTCCAACGGTTGAAACATCTTCGCCTGTTTTTTTAAAATTTCCAAATCATCTTTTTTTGCGAATTTTCCGAGCTCTGATGAAACTATTTCTATGAAAGATTTTATTCTTTCAACATCCTGCTTTAGAAGTTCAATCTCTTTTTTTACTTCAATCATTTTTTCCGAATTCTCCTCCCTGAAATCAACCAGATTTTGTCCAATAAGGAGAAGCCTGTCTTTCAATATATTCTGCTTTTCTTCCAAATCTTTTATTCTAAGCCCTGAATAATCCACTCCTTTTTGATAGTTGTCAGCCATGCGAGATTTATGTTAAATCGGTTTAAATTTGTTATGTTTGTTTTGGCAACGACAAAAATTTAAACTGCTTGAATTTTATCTTTCAATGCATTTCGGAAAAGAAAGTCCTCTGTATTCTTACGAGGTTCAAAGAGAAGGAGGGGAAGACATTGTTTATGTAAATTATCTCGGGGCTCCGTATGTTCCAAGTCTTCAAGACTATCCTGAAGTTTTTGAAAGAACAATGGACACTTTGATTGAAACTCCGAATGCTTCGAGGATAATTTTTGTTCAACAGAAAAATTATAATTATGATTTCAAGGAAACGTCAATGCTGCTTGAACTGGCGCAACTCTACGTTTATTTAATAAAACAAGAAAAGATTCTTTCCCAGGAAAAATTAGTCACAACCAATTCCGGTTTTTTTTCGCAAAGATACAATTCAATGTTTACATTTCTCTACATGCTAAAAAGAGATCCCGTCGCGGCTTACAGCGAAATTAGAAAAATGCTCATTGAGGCAAACATTTCTTTTGACAAATCTGGAAATGAAACAAAAACCGATTTTAGAAATTACATCCTTTTGCTTGAAAAAATTCTTGATTTGCTTGAAAAAACAAAGTTGATGCAATCCGCTTATCCTTATCTTGAAGGATATCAAAAAGGGAATCGCGACATTTACGGGAAAATTTTCAAGCCCGATGTAATACCAAATTTTACCTTTACAAGACTGGTTTTTGACCTGCCCGAGGGTTCGGAAATAATCGACCAATACAAAGTTGCCGAGGGAACTTACGATGAAGCCATAGTTACAATTTTGAAAAAGAAAGACGAATCAAAATTTGTTTACCATTTGGTTCCGCCGGAAAATTCTCTTGACGAAAATCACAATATGCTTTTGAATCTCGCGAGAAATGTTCTTATAGAACATCAGCCAAAAGCCGAGGAATTCACCGACACGGAAAGAACAAGACAAGTTTTTCTCAACATCTCAAAAGATTTGCTTCAAGACTTGGCTCAAACAAAAGGCATATCTTTGAATTATTTAACAATCAACAAACTTGCGAGAATTTTGATAAGACACACAATCGGATTTGGATTGATAGAAATATTGCTTAACGATAAAAAATTGCAGGATATCTTTCTCAACGCGCCGATTCCGCAAACTAATATTTTTGTGAGGCATCAAACTTATGACGAATGCACGACTAACATTATTCCGAGCCAGGAAGATGTTGATTCATGGGCGGCGAAATTCAGAATGATTTCAGGACGTCCGTTGGATGAAGCCAATCCAATACTTGATACGCAACTTGAAATTGGAACCATGAGGGCGAGAATTGCGATAATACAAAAACCTTTGAGTCCCGACGGGCTTGCTTATGCAATAAGAAGACACCGAGAGGATCCTTGGACCCTGCCGCTTTTTATAAAAAATAGAATGATAAATTCTTTTTCGGCAGGATTGCTTAGCTTTTTGGTTGACGGCTCCAGAACACTCCTCGTCGCTGGAACGAGAAGCTCCGGTAAAACTTCTCTTCTCGGAAGTTTGATGCTTGAGATAATTCCAAAATACAGAATAATTCTCGTTGAAGATTCTCTTGAACTTCCGATGGAATCAATGAGAAAATTAAATTATAATATTTTGAGAATGAAAGTTCGCTCCGCTTTGTTGAAAACAACAACTGAAGTTTCCGCCGATGACGGAATAAGAACGAGCTTGAGACTTGGAGATTCCTGTTTAATAATCGGTGAAGTAAGAAGCGTTGAAGCAAAAGCGCTTTATGAAGCAATGAGGGTCGGGGCTTTGGCAAATGTCGTCGCCGGAACAATTCACGGAGCTTCGCCTTACGGCGTTTTCGACAGAGTTGTAAATGACTTGGAAGTTCCCGCAACGAGCTTCAAAGCAACAGACATAATCGCCGTTGCAAATCCTGTAAAAACTCCGGACGGATTGCATTCTTGGAAAAGATTAATGCAAATTTCAGAAGTCAGAAAACATTGGAAAAAAGACCCTCAAGATGAAGGGGGATTTGTTGATTTGCTTAGATATAACGTTGATAAGGATGAAGTTGAGCCTACGGACGATTTAATCAACGGCGACAGCGAAGTTATAAAAGACATTGCGACAAATGTCAAAGGATGGGCTGGAAATTGGGATGCAGTTTACGATAATATTTTATTGAGGGCGCAAATGAAAGGTGAAATCGTCAATGTCGCAAATAAAACCGGAGATTTGAATCTGCTTGAGGCGACTTTCAATGTAAAATCCAACGATGCTTTCCATAAAATTTCCGACTCCGTCAGACAGGAAATCGGATTGCCAATGAGCAAAAGAGTTTTTCCAGAGTGGCAGAAATGGCTGAATGAAGAGATAAAGAAACGTAGAATTTAAAAGAAATAAAATGTTAAATTTAATATGACTGAAAAATATTTTCTTCCTTATGATTGTCCAGCGGCTGCCCAGAAAAGAATGTTGAAAGATTTTGCGGAAGGAAAAAAGTATGCTCCAAAAGATTTGGAAATTGTTCTTGGAGATATAAAAAAATCCTTTACCATTGAAACTAAATTTGAATTGATGATGAATTAAAATGGCGAGATACGACAAGCTTGACAAAGATTATGTGGATTTGAGAAGAAAATTTGGGGGCAAATCAAAAATTCTAGAAACAAATTATCATACGCATGTTCCGTCGACGTTTACCGGAAGATTTCAATATCTTTTGAATGGTATTGCGCACAAGGTTATTCCTTATATGCCGGTCTCAGAATCTAAGAAGAGAGCAAATCAGAGAATTATTGATTTAGAGCGTTCTAAAAGAAATAGGGGTTTGGCGCAACTGGCAAGAGATTCTTCCAGAACTTTGGACATTTTATTGCCTTCACTTGGAATAATTGCCGGATTTTTTTTGCTGTCTGGAAATATAACCGGAAATGCGATTGGAAACATAACTCGGAATGACGCCAATCTTGCAGGAGCATTTGCAATTGTTGTTGGAATTGTCGGATTGCTGATTTCCAGAAGAAGATAATTTTACGACGATATAAGAAAATTTATTAACAACTTTTTCTTTTTTGAATTGCAAAAGAAGTGACGCATGGAACCTAACAGGATGAGTGTTGATGATATTCTGAAGAAATATGGAAGCAAGATAGAGGGGAATATCCAAACTTCAAATCCGATAAAGCAGAATTATAGCAGAGAGTATGTGAAGTTCAAGCAGGAAATGGTTCCTGAAATTACTAGATATGAACGATGGTGCAAAAGTCTTGGGAGTTTGATAAAACTCAACGTTTCAAAAAAAGACGAGGATAAGATTAGAAGACATTTGGAAATCGCCCATCTTGACGTCGAGCCATGGCAGGCTTTGACTTTAAGCGTCCTCGCCTTCTTGAGCGTTTTTTTCGTCGGGCTTATAATCTCCCTCGCTGTTGTATTGATAAAAGGAATAAATGCATTCCCATTTTTGTTTTTTTTCTTGACAATCATCCTTTCAATATTTCTATTTTATTTTTTCAACGGATATCCAGCCAGACTTGCAAATCAATGGCGTCTCAAGGCGTCAAGCCAAATGGTTCCGGCTGTGTTGTACATTGTAGTTTATATGAGGCACACCGCAAATTTTGAAAATGCGATATCTTTTGCGGCGGAGCATTTGCAGTATCCTCTTGCCTTAGATTTTAAAAAAGTTTTTTACAATGTTGAAGTTGGAAAGTTTTCAACCTTGAAAGAGAGCCTTGACAATTATCTTGAACAATGGAGAACCGACAACACAGAATTCATAGAATCATTTCATCTTATTGAAAGCAGTCTTTTTGAGCCGGACAACAACAGAAGAATTGTGCTCTTGGAAAAAGCGCTTCAGGTAATTCTCGACGGAGTTTATGATAAAATGCTGAAATTCACGCATGACGTGAGAAGTCCATTGACGAATGTTTACATGCTCGGAGTCGTTCTTCCAACGCTGGGGCTTGCTCTTCTTCCTTTGGCTTCCGCAATGGTCGGAGATTTTCTTAAATGGTATCATGTTTTGATTTTGTTTGACATGATAATTCCGTTCATGGTATTTTATTTGACTGATAAAATTTTATATCAACGTCCGGGAGGACACGGAGAATCCGGACTTCTGGAACGAAATCCTCTTTATCCAAGATACAAGAGCAACAAACCTTATTTCAATTCTTTCGGGGTGGTTCTTCCATTTTTAATAATCGGAATTTTGCCTTTAATTTTTTTGACCCCAATACCTGAATTATTTGGATTGCAAAAAGATTATACTTTTGCGCAATTGGGCTTGGGAATTTTTGGCAGCGAGGGGTTTTTCGGTTTTGTTGATACTGAAACCGGAACTGCCGGACCATTCGGAGTCGGAGCTTTAGTTTTAAGCATGTTCATTCCACTTGGGATTGCGCTTTTCTTTTCGCTTGCATATCATGGAAAAACAAAAGATTTGATTTTGGAGAGAGAAAAGACAAAACAGCTGGAAAGAGAATTCAACAATTCGCTTTTCCAACTTGGAAACAGAATTGGAAACGGCGTTCCTCCGGAACTTGCATTCGGCAAAATTGCCGAATCGTCGAAGGGACTTTTGACGGAAGATTTTTTCAGAAAAGTCAATTACAACATAAGGCAAGCAGGCATGAGCGTTGAGAAAGCTATTTTTGACTCTCGACGCGGCGTGATAAACAATTACCCTTCGGAATTAATTGCGACGAGCATGAAGGTTCTCATTGAAGCGTCCAAAAAGGGACTTAATATCGCCGCCATAAGTTTGATAAGCATTTCAGAATATGTGAAAAACATCCAAAAAATTTCCGAAAGATTAAGAGACATGCTCGCTGAAATAATTTCCGACATGAAAAGCAACATGACTTTCCTCGCCCCGCTTTTATCCGGAATAGTTGTCGGATTGGCGGCGATGATAACTTCGATATTGAGCAGATTAAATGTGAACACCTTAGGAGAGTCCGGCGGAGCGACTGTCGGAAATTTCCAAACTGTTCTTACGATATTTGACTTGACCAAAATGATTCCCCCGTATTTTTTGCAGATTGCAATTGGAATTTATTTAATTGAAATCACGTTCATATTAACAAGAGCTTTGGTTGTAATCGATTCCGGAGAAGACAAACTTGAGACGACAAATCAAACGGGAAAGAACTTGATGAGGGGAATGATGCTTTACACAATTACGGCATTGGTTTCGACGCTATCTTTATTTTTACTTTCGGCAATAGTTCTTGGCGGAAGCTTAGGCTAAAATTTATTAATCTCTTTTCTCTTTTTATTCCATGAAAAAAAAAGGGGTTGTCGCAGATTATCTTCCATGGCTCATTATAGGGATTGCTGTTTTAGCAATCATGCTTTTTGCAATTTTTTTGCTTAGGGAAAAAGGAATTTCGCTGATAGACCAATTAAAAAATTTGTTTAGAGCTTAAACATGCGCAACATTTTAGATTATAAAATAAAATGGCGAAGTCATTTTCCGGAGGAAAATGCCTAATGGAATTGACAACTGAACAATTAATCAAGATAACAATGGGAGTCTTTGTAATTGTAATGGTTATTGCAGGATTTTATTTTTTTGGAAGCACAGTCATGGATTTTTTTAAAAATCTTCCAACTGGAAAATGAACAAAAAGCGATTCCCATACGCATCGGGAAGAAAAAAACAGGACCACCTATACGTATCGCGGAAAAAATAAAATGAACAAAAAAGGATTTTTGCTGGCTGAAGAAACATTGAAGATAGTGATAGCGATGATTTGCATGGTTTTGCTGATTTATTTTCTTGTAACTTTGTATTTTGGAAGAATAAATGAAGTAAATTTTGAACAAGCAAAACAAACATTGATTGATTCTCCGGAAAGCGTAAAAAAAGCAATGGATGGTTTAAGCGACGGCGGAAGCAAAACCATGACTTTAGCAAATCCAATAGGGTGGAAATTTCTTTCCTTTACTGAAAATCCGAGACCAAGCTCTTGCGCCGGGAGCAATTGCATTTGCATTTGCAAGACACCATTTATTTCATATCTCACGGAACAAGCAGTAAAATGCGACGACAAGGAATCCGGAATTTGCTTCAACAATCAAAACATTGAACAAAAAAATTTCAATATGGAAATAAAAAAAGATTTGACCAAAATTTCAATTAAAAAAACCAACGGAATAATTTCCATAACCGAACAATGAATTCAGACGAATTAATCAAAATTCTGATTTGGATAACATTTTTTGCATTGGCGCTTTTCGGGCTTTATGCGATGCTGAGAAAGATAGGGGTGCTTTCATGAACAAGAAAGGAGAATTGACGACACAGCAAATAGTTTTACTTGTAATCTTGATAACGAGTTTTGTCGTGATTTTATTTTTGCTTTTCAGATTGAATCTTGGAGAAGAAACTGCGAAAGAACTTTGCAGAAATTCTGTTATAACGAAGGGGAAATCCATTTTTCCGGCGAATACGGTTCAACTAAATTGCTATAGAACTTACAAATGCATAACTCAAGACGGAAGCTGCGAAGGATTAAACAATCCGGAAGTTGTGAATGTTGAAAACATAAATCAAATTTATGGTGAAGTTGCAAAGGAGATGGCTGATTGCTGGTGGATGTTTGGCGAGGGTAATGTTGATTATATCGGAACAGGCTTTGCAAAAAACAATTATTGTTCAATTTGTTCGCAAATTGCATTTGATGACAGCTTGAAAAATATAAATGAAATTCAGAGTGGAAAAATAAGCAAGGATGAATTGTACAATTATCTGACAAAAAACAATGTTAGCGGGGAAGATTACACATATTCACAATATCTTTTTGGAACAAATAATATTGAACAGTTGAAACAAGCTTCAGCCGGAAAAGGAGGACCCTCGACATTTGGAACGATTGAAACGGGAAAACAATTTTTTGTGGTTATGGGCATTACTAATCAGGTAAGCACCGCATACTGGATTGCAGGGGCTGCCGTCGGAACTGTTGCAGGAGCCATTGTTGCAATTACTCCCGTCGGATGGGTCGCTGGAGTTGGAATTGTCGGCACTTCCATAATCGGCGGAGTTGTCGGTGCAACATACACCGAAGGAGCCATTCCTATAATCTCTGGAATTGTTCTAAAAGGAAAAGGCGTTGAAAATAATTTCCTTCGCCCGACGGTGGTTGAAGCGGAGTCGGACAGATTCAAAGCCTTGAACTGCCAGGAAATTTTGACTTACTCCTAGATAATTTTATTAAGTTCTTTGCGGTTTTTATAAAATGAAAGACAAAAGAGGAAATCTTCTTACCGAAAATATCATATTTATTATCTTGACTTTGATATTTTTTTCAATTTTAATTTTGTTCATATCATCAAGAACCGGAGGAGCATCATTAATGGAGGAGGAATTGGCAAAACAAATTGCATTGGTGATTGATTCTTCAAAACCCCGAACAATCGTGAAAATAAATGTTGAAGATGCACTTGCAAAAGCGAAAAAGGAAAATTATCAGAAGAGCATTATTTCCGTAACTGGAAATACCATTACCGTTAAATTAAGAGAAAAAGGGGGATACTCTTATTCTTTTTTCAACAATGTTGACGTTTCAATTTTCCCAGACACATCTTCACTAGAAATTAAAGATTACGTGATTACCATAAATGGCTACAAATAATAAAGGGAACCGAAACCAAAGTAAATCCTTAGCGGATTTAGCATCGCGGTTCACCCTTATCAACCCCCCCCTTAAATTTCCAAAAGACAGAACCGGCGCTGACAAAATACTTTCAGTTTATTGGTTTGCAATACTTTTCATAGTTGCATCGGGCGTTTTTGCAATGGTGTATGTTTTTTACACTTCTCCATTTGACGTCAGAAATGTCGAGGCTGATGCAATCGGAAACCAGATTGTCTCCTGCATCTCGCAAAATGGAAAAATAATTTCCCGTTGGACGACAAATCAAACTTCCCTCAAAATCAGAGACGAATGTCATCTTGATTTCGATTCCGAATCAAATGAAAATCAATATTATGTTCAGATTGATTTTTATGATTTCAAAACATTTCAATTTTCAATCTCAAATGGAACGGAGGTAATTTCTTCCCAGCCGTTAACGACAGTTTATGACGGAAATGCCAATTTGAAAACCGACTGTGAAGTTGGAGAAATAAAGAATTACAATAAACAATCGAAATGCCTTGAAAAAAGATTTTATGCAGTTGATGAAAAAAACAATCTCTATACAATTAAAATCACATCTGCCGTGAGGAAAACCGAAAAGAATGCCAAATTATAAATCGGCACAAGTTGCCGACACTGCGACGTGGATTATTGCGACAGTCGTTATAATTTTCATTTTAATGATTTCAGTTTATGCGGCTTCAAAAATAGGAAGAACTTCCGGACTTTTCGGCGATAATATCAACCAAGAAATATTGGCGGAACAATCTTTTCAGGCATATCTTTTGACAAAGGATTCTGAAGGGGCGAATTTTTACAATAAAATCTCCTCAAGCGGAAAAATCAATTCCGCCGACGAATTGATTGCGACAACATTATTTGGAAAAATTTATGGAATTGCAAACAGCGAGATTTTATTCAAATTGACAGACAAGAAAAAAGAATCAATTGGAAATTTAATTGTTCAAAGCGTTAATCTTGATAGAAATAATCTTATTGAATTGACAATAAAATCAAAAACCGCGGAGGAAAAATTACCATGGGAATAAACAAGCGAGGGGACACCCTTACGCATTGCCCCCGAAAAAACCGACGAGGAGACATTTCTACCACAATTCTTGTCGTCGGAGTTTTTGCAATTTGCAGTCTTGCCCTGTTGAGTTTTTATTTGTCCGGAATAGATTCGGAGGAAACTTTTTCAAGACTTGAAATAATAAAAAAAGTCAACTCAATCGCAGATGAAATAAGATTCTATAAAAATCAGGAGATAAACAAAAAACCGGAAGAAATTATGGGAATTTTTCAGCCTAAAACAAGCAATGAAAATTTAGTTTATTCCGCGGCAAAAATCGGAGATGATTATAAAATCACCGCCACGCTTTATGAAAATAAATATAATTTAATGGGATTCGGATTTGGAGAAAGAATCCCTGTTTTTTCCGTTGACTATTCATTTAAGACGTGATGAGTTTTATTCGGAAATATTTATAAATAAAAATGTTGTTTACAAATCATGGATAATAAGAGAGGTCAGGGACTTAGCGTCAACGCAATAATTTTGATTGTTTTGGGACTTGTTGTTCTTATCGTCATGATTTTAGGATTTACTTTGGGGTGGGGAAATTTGAAGAGCATAATCAGCCCTTCAAGCAATGTCGGCGATGTTGTGCAGAGTTGCCAAAGCGCGTGCGTCGTCGGGGGAAGCTTTGACTTTTGCCTTTCCAAGAAAGAATTGAGGGCTGAAGGAGTCATATTGAAAGATGTAACTTGCAATTATCTTTTCAAAAATCAAACGAGATATGGAATTGCAAAGTGCGACGCTATTCCATGTGGCGATGTCATTCTTGTAAGCGCTGTTAGCGATGCCGATTTACAAAACAGATGCACCGGAAATGCGGGAAAAACTGTTCAAGCGCTTATCAATAATGTTTTGGTTTCAAAAGACTGCCAAATTTAATTTCTAAAATGGATTACGGATTTTCAGAGAAGAGGAATAAAAGGAAGGATAAGAAAAAAGAGAGAAAAAAACATCCTTATCGACAGGGCGGAATACAAAGACTAAGGAAATAATTTTTACGGTTAAACTAATTTTATAAACTTCTCTTCATTTTATTGAAAATGATAGAAGTGATTTTTTTAGTCGCTTTAGCTTTAATATGGATTCTGTTTTCCGTTGCCGCCGATTTCAAACACAGAATAGTTCCCAACTGGCTGAATTTCTCCCTCATAATTTTTGCACTAGGATTTAGATTTTTTTATTCTCTTTTCAACGGGCAATTTGATTTTTTTTATCAAGGGATTGTTGGATTGGGAATTTTTTTCATAATTGGAAACGGACTTTATTACGGGAGAATGTTCGCCGGAGGCGACGCCAAACTGATGATTGCCCTCGGCGCAATTTTGCCATTTTCCACAAACTTTACAAAAAACCTGGAAACTTTTTCGTTTTTCTTTTTGCTGTTTTTATTTTCAGGAGCAATTTACGGATTTTCATACAGCCTGGCTCTTACAATAAGAGATTTCAAAAAACAGAAAAAAGAATTATCAAAACAATTTGAAAAAAATAAAAAATTTTTCCTGTTTTCAACCGCGATTTCAATAATACTCCTCACATCCGCTTTTTATGAAATTTTTTTATTTTATCTCGGCATCTTGAGTTTTTTCATACCATTCCTTTACATTTATGCAAAAGCCGTTGATGAAACGAGTTTGATAAAAAAAATTAAGACGAAAGAACTTACGGAAGGAGATTGGCTTCATCAGGACTTGAAAATAGGCAACAAAAAAATAAAATCAAATTGGGGCGGATTAACTTCTGCAGAAATTAAATTAATAAGAAAAAAATTCAAGGAAGTTAAAATCAGGCAAGGAATTCCATTCACGCCGTCTTTTTTGATAGCTTTTATTTTATTGATTTATTTTTATTTTAACGGAATCGGATTGTGGGATTTTTTATACTAAGGAATTCTCTGCGGAAGCCATAATTTTTCCTTAATCTTTTTTGACTTCGGTTTTGCTGAAGTTTTCTTGGCTTTCTTTTTTTCTTCCGCAAGAAACATCTTCGTCAGTTCCATAAGCTCTTCCTTTTTGGCTTGCTTCTTTTCTCCGCGTTTTTCATTTTCATATTCCGGAATCAAATCAATCAGAAAATGTCCGAACATTTCCTTTTCTTCAAGAGAGATTTTTTTTGGCGAGAAATTTTTCTTTATTCTTTCGGAAATATTATCAACGAGCTCAAGAACTTTCCCAGACATTTCTTTTTTTGATTGAATATGCGCTTTTGGAATTATCAGCACATGCCCCTTTGAAATGGGATTTATCTCAAGAACTGCAACGGCATCCTCATTTTCTCCAATTTTGTATGATTCTATGTCTCCAAAAACAATTGAACAAAAGATGCACTTTGATTGTCCTCCGGATTTTTTTGAATTCATCTCCATAAATTCTTCAAGCTCTTCGGAATTCATTGAATCAATTTCTTTTTTCGCCGCGTCCCTTTTATCTTCCGGAAAAGTTGAATCTATCTGCTGAAAAATCTGTTTTTTTATATTTTCGGCTTGTTCTTTTGAGGGCATAAAAATAGGGAATTTCTTAGTTTTTATAATTAATTATTTATTTAAAATATGGGAAGATTTTTTAATGTGGAAGATATGTTCTAATATGGAAAAGAAGAGATTGGTAAATGTCCTAATTCTTTTATCTCTTATTGCGGTTATATTGATACTTAATTGGTCCTTTTTTATGGAGCAAATTACTGAAAAAAAATTGAGTCCGGAGTTTGTTGGGTGGATCAACCAATCAAAACAATTGTATGATTCAAATAATTCATATGTAACGTGCCTTTTTGATAGAACTTGTAAAGGGACTTTTTATTTGGAGATAGAGACAGTCCCTGAAACTAATCTTTCTGAGTTTGAAGATTTTTTGGAAAAATATGGGAATATTAGCATAAGATACGACAATAGGATCCGTTTTGAAACAAAAGATTTTTATCAAATTAATAATTTTTTCAAAAATCCATCTATATCCAATTTGGTCCTTTATCAAATTAAGCCAGACAAAATGAATATTCCTGAACGAGATTTACGCTCTTGCGAAATTGATTCTGAATGCGTGATAGTGAATGAGGTTGGATGTCAACCACAGCCAAAAGTTATAAATAAAAAATATATGGAAGATGTTAAAAATTATTTTGATTTATCCAATTCTGGAATAGTTTGCCCCGGAGTTTGGAATCCAAATATTTACATATTTTCAGATACTGCATGCAACAATAAATTATGCACTTTTATTCCAAGTGAAATAAAACTATGTGGCTTTGTTTATGAAGATTGCAAAAATGGAGAAAAACGATATGAAAATTCAAGTTTGTTCTACGATTACAATTTGACATGCAAGGAAATAATTAACATGTGTGCTGATGATGAGGAAGACTGGGAAATTACTGATATTAATATAGAAATTACTTCTCCGGCAAATAATTCTATCATTACAACTGGGGACGCCAGTATTATTGTTAAAACAGATGGGGATGCAACTTGCACTTATACAACAATAATAAAATCCGGCGGACTTATAGATGAAATTCCGCAAAAAAATATGAATATAACTCGAAGGGTTGACCATATGCAAAATGTAAGTGGTTTACAAAATGGCAAATATTACACTATAAAAATAGAATGCACAAATGAAACTGGAAGCATGGGAACTGGTTCGGTTGGCTTTTTATCTAGAATTCCCGAATCTTACAACTTTAGCGGAAGATTTCTCGGAGAAACATCAAAGAGTGCCGGATTACTTACAAAATCAGATCTACCAAATCTTCTTGTGAGCGGTATTTTTAAACATTCAAGTGGCATCGCAGAATACACTCCAATATTAACGGTTTACGGAAAAGATATAGAAAATAGCACAAGTGGCGGGGATCTAAACAGTTCTGAAGTATTAATAGAAATTGGAACTGATTATATGAATCCTCTTTATAAATATAAAATATTTTTTTCTAATGAGGTTAATTTTACAAGAGAAAGCGGTGCAGATTTATGGATACAAATTTTGGGAGATAACTATAAAATAATTGGCGGTTCAACAAATCAAAAAATAATATTCAGCAAAAATTTTGATAACGATGAATTTATTTTAGAAAATGAGCAACCAGTTAAAATAAATAATAAGATTATTAACGGGACTTATGTTAAATTTAATGATGTTGCCGGCATCCCTCCTGAAGATGGGATGGTTACTATTGATTTTTACTTCACAATGAATCAAGAGAAAGATTATCTTTTAGTTGGTGAGGCATATCAGAATCCAATTTTTAAAAATATTGAATATTATTTCAAATCATACTCTCCAGAAAATGGTGCGGAAATTTATTTCGGACAAGAAATCTAACTACAACGCTCTTCTCATGTCTATTATTTGCACAGAATTCACTTCTTGGATTTTTGCAAGATGCATTTCAACACTTTCAAGCTCCTTTTCTTCGGGATAGAGGAAAGTTATAATTATCGCTTTCAATCCAAATGCTATAGGTTCTTCTTCGAACATACTTCCCTTTCCACCTTCTTTTTCAAGTACTTTCCTTGCTTCATCCTTTATTTTATTCAAGTTTGTAGAAGGTGAAGATGGCATTATTTTTATCCTTACATTTACGCTTCCCATTTTAGAAGTTGATATGGGGAGTTTATAAATATTATTTTTCACGCAAATTCTTAAAAACACTGGATTTTATTTTAGGACATGGACGGCAATTATGAAAAACTGGTGAGCATAATTTCAAAATCTTCCGGCTTGACCAAAGACGACATAGAGAAAAAAGTCAACGCAAAAAGGGAGAAAATTTCCGGCTTGATAAGCAAGGAAGGGGCGGCTCAGGTTGTCGCGGCGGAGATGGGAATAAGTTTTGACAACGAGAAGATAAAGATTGAAGATTTGCTTCCGGGAATGAAAAAAGTCAACATAGTCGGAAAAGTGATTAATATTTTTCCAGTAAGGACATTCAGCAAAAATGGACAAGAAAGCAAGGTTGTAAATTTAATCGTCGCCGATGAAACTTCAAATGTCCGGGTTGTTTTGTGGGATACAAATCATATAGGATTCATAGAAAGAAATGAAATCACGACCGAAAATGTCGTTGAAATTTTGAACGCAACCATGAGGGAAAATGAATTGCACATAGGAAGCTTTTCTGAATTCAAGCCGAGCGATAAAATCATAGAAAATCCGCGAACTGAAAAAATAATGAGGGAAAAAAACCTTTCCGAATTGAAAATTTCCGACAATGCCAAAATCAGGGCTTTTGTCGTTCAGGCATTTGAGCCGAGAGCTTTCAGCGTATGTCCGACGTGCAAAAAGAAACTTTATCTTGAAGGCGCTGATTTTGTCTGCGAAAAATGCGGAAAAGTTTCTCCTGAAAAAAGATTTTTGATAAACGTTGTTCTTGACGACGGGACTGCGACAATCAGGGCGGTTGTTTTTCATGATAATTTCAAAAGCCTCGGATTCAACACCGAAAATCCAGAATCAATGCAAAAAGAAAATCTTCTTGGCAAGGAAATGATTTTTTCCGGAACTGCGAAGATGAACAAATTTTTCAACAACATGGAATTCAGCATCAACGAAATAAACGAAATTCAGCTTGACGAACTAGTCAATAGTCTGGGAAGGTAAGATGCTGAAGATAACAAAACTGCTTGGCTTTTTTATTTTTCCGGTATTTGTGATTTTGTGGAATGCGATTTTCGTGATGACCGGACTTTATGATAAATTTTTATGGCTTGACATCCCCATGCATTTTATCGGCGGAATTGCCGTCGCATATTCATTTCTTTTAACGTTAGATTATCTTCATCGAGAGAAATATTTGAAATTGAACAAATTATTTTTGTTCATCTTTTCGGTTTCACTCGCAAGCCTTTTCGCAGTCGGATGGGAATTTTATGAATTTCTGACACAGCTTTTCACAGGAATTATTTATCAGCCGAGCATAGCAGACACAATGAAAGATTTATTTCTTGGACTTTTGGGCGGCGCTTCTGCAAGCCTGATTTTTATCCTGAGAAGGAATTGATATATTGAACACGAACAATCTTTATATAGAGATTTAGGTAAATTTTTTAATGGCCAAAAAAGAAGATGGTTCGGAAGAAGTTGCAGAGCCGAAGTTGAGCGATTTGCCGGGAATTGGACCTGCCGCTCTGGCGAAACTTGATTCTGCAGGAGTTTACGATTTAATGAGTTTGGCCGTAATGACTCCAAGCGCTTTGTCTGAAATGGTCGGCGTCGGAGAAGCGGTTGCAAGGAAAGCGATTCAAGCTGCAAGAAAAATGATGAGCCTTGAGTTCGTCGACGGCATGGAATACGCAAGAAAAAGAGAAAACATAGTCCATATTACAACGGGAAGCAAGAATGTTGATGATCTCTTGGGGGGCAGGGGTGTTGAGGGAAGGGCAATCACGGAAGCTTACGGCGCTTATGGGAGCGGTAAAACACAAATCGGATTAAGCCTCGCGGTGAACGTTCAACTTCCGAAAGAACAAGGAGGAGCGGAGGGAAAGGCGGTTTTCATAGACACCGAGGGAACATTCAGGCCTTCAAGAATAAAACAAATTTCCGAAGCAAGAGGATTGAATTATGAACAGGTTCTGAAAAATATCTTTGTGGCGAGGGCATTTAATTCCGACCATCAAATTTTACTTTTGGAAAAAATCGGCGAGATGGTAAAAAACGGCGAGCCGATAAAACTTTTGATTATTGATTCTTTGACTGCGCATTTCAGGGCGGAATTTGCCGGAAGGGGACAGCTTGCAGACAGACAACAGAAGCTGAATAAATATTTGCATGACTTAATGAAATTGGCGGAGACGCACAATCTTGCAGTTTATGTTACGAATCAAGTTATGTCAAATCCCGCGCAAATGTTTGGAGACCCGACGGTTGCAATCGGCGGAAATATCGTCGGACACGCAAGCACTTACAGAGTTTATTTGAGGAGAGGAAAACAGGGAAGCAGAGTTGCAAAAATGATTGATTCTCCAAATCTCCCTGAAAATGAAGTAATTTACTATTTAACCGACGCAGGAATAAGGGATGAGGAAAAATAAATGCCCGGACTTGATGCTTTTTTTATAAAAGGGGACACAAGTTCAACTCCTTACCACGTCGGTAAACTCAAGGAATTGCCTGCTGAAACTTTTGCGATGCTTTATTCCGAAGAGATGGATTTATTCATGAGAAATCACGGCAAAGCTGTAAATTGCTACTCTTGCTCAAGTCCGATTGAGGCTCCAACAAATTTAGTCAGATATTTCGAAAAAGATTTTCATAACGCGTGTTTTTTGGAAGAATATAATAATGATATTTTTGATTTATCCATAAGGGACAAGGAATATTATGGCTTGGTAAGAAACGCCATCGTCAGCAAAGTTTAATAGCGGAAATTAATTTTTTCTTTTATGAATATTAAAAAATTTTCAAAACCATTCAAGACAATTCTCATAGAAAACTTCCTTGATATTAAAGATGCCATGAAAATCTTTTCCGAGTTGAAGAAAGAAAAATTTGAACTTAAGGAAAGCGATTTGTTCAAATTCAAGCAAACCAAGGATTTGCAATTTTCAAAGAACAAGATTTTGAGGAATTTTTACAGTTTTCTAGAAAAGGATTTTCAAAAAAATGCCGAAACTTTTTTTGGAAAAAAATTAAGCGGAAAAATTGACTTTGCCGGAACATTGTATGAGAAAACAGATTATCTTCTGCCCCATGACGACAGACTGGAAAGCAGAAAAATCGCATATATTTACTATTTATCCTCCCTTGGAAAAAATGACGGCGGGGAACTTGTTTTTTACAGCTCCAAAAATAACATTCCCATAAAAATCTCAAAAAGAAACTTCCCAAAGTTCAACAGCATCATATTATTTGAAGTTTCAAAAAAGAGTTTTCATTCCGTTTCCGAGATTTTGAAAAATAAAAAAAGATATTCCATAACCGGATGGCTTCACTGATGATAAATAAAATTTATTTGAACCAAGACGCAATTCGCGGAATAAAGAAAGAACTGGACACCAAGAAATTTGTAATGCTTGATGAATTCTTTAACAAGAATTTTTACTCTTCATTGAATAAAGAAATATCCAACGGCAAATTTTCAAAAAGAGAAATCTTTGACAGATATTCCTTTTTTGAGACTTCAAATAAAAAATTTGAAAATTTTTTCATCGCCCCGCAATTTGTTGAATTCCTTGAAGAGATTCTTGGGACAAAAATAAAAACCATAAATTTCTCTGCCAGGAAGTTTCAGCATGGCAATTATACTCTTCTGCATGATTCGGAAAAAAGCGATGGCAAAATTGAATTTATTTTTTTCATGACCAATTCGTGGGATGAGAAATTTGGCGGAAGCGTTTTTTATCCCGGGAAAAGAGAACCCCTGATTGTAAATCCCATGAAAAATAGATTTTTCATCTTTAAGGGAAAAAGTAGAAAATTTGTGAAGTATGTAAATAATCTTGCAGGAAAAAAGAATTTTATTTTGATTGGCGGAAAAATAAACGCTCCGAGATAAAAACGACGCCCCCACTAGGAGTTGAACCTAGGTCTCAACCTTTTTGCACGCCTTCCTGAAGGGAGGGGTTGATAAGGGTGAACCGTAGGTTCCCTTTATTCCGCAAGGTCGAATTCTGTCCGCTGAACTATAGGGGCGCGATTTATGGACTCTATATTCATAATTCTTTAAAACTTATTTATAAAATATACTTTATGGAAATAATCAACAAAATTTATACGTCCGCCATCGTGATAAATGATGCCGGCAAATCACTCTGGCAGTTGAAAGATGCATCCTACCCATTTTGGCCGAATCGCTGGGCAACATTCGGCGGCGGGGTGAAAAATGGAGAAACTCCTCTTGAATGCATGATCAGGGAATTCGGCGTTGAAACTGGAATTCCAATAAAAGATTTTACATTATTTTGCGAGAAAGATTTTTCGGATGAATCAATACTTGAAAATAAAATTCTTAGAACGGGAAGAATTTATTACTATTCGGCAAGAATTTCCGAGACGGATGCGAGGAAAATTAAAATCACCGAGGGAAAAGACTACGATTTTTTTGACAGATGGCAATTGAGAAGATTAAAGGCGCAAAACTCAATCGTTCCATATCAACATGAGGTTGTAGAAAATTTTTTGACAGTTTAAAATAATCATTCAAGAATTATTTGCGACGCTGTTTTGTAATCGGAATGAATTTCTTCCGGAGAGAACCAGAGATTTATCTCTCTTTTCGCATTTTCTGCAGAGTCCGAGGCATGAACTAAATTCTTTATCACCCTTTTTTTTGAATCGGCGACGGCGAAAGATTCCACCGATGCAAAATCGCTTCTGATTGTTCCGGGCAAAGAACTTCTCGGTTCCGTCGAGCCAATCATTTTTCTAACAAGTTCAACAGCATGATTTCCTTCAAGAACAATTGCAATCACCGGACCTTCTCTTAAAAAGTCCATGTTCCAGGATTGAATTTGCTTCCCGATTTCCATATGGTTTTTGTATGGGAATTTTTTATTTTCTTTTTCGTAGTTTTTCTTTGTTTTTTCGTAAACATTTTTTGCCCATTCTTCATCAAGAAAATAATGATTCTTTGCCAGCTCTTTGTCCGCCCAAATTAATTTCAACGCAATTATTTTCAATCCGGCGTCTTCGAAGCGAGAAATTATTTTTCCGGAGATTCCGCGCTTCACTCCGTCGGGTTTTATCAAAACCAAAGTTCTTTCTTGAATCATGAAGTGCTGTTGAAAAAAAGAATTTTTAAATTCTTCCAAAGCCGATTTTTCTTCCGCACGAAAAAAAAACATTTATAAAGCTTAGGAATCTGTATCCTAGAACTCAAAGCTTGAAAAAGATTTGATTAAAAAGAGGAAAAATGATTGACAAGAAAGGGTTGATGAAAAATAATGCATTTCATTTAGCTTTGATTTTAGTTGTTGCCATAGTGGTTGTTTATGTTTTTAACACTTTCAGTTTTATATCGGCTTTGCCTCAAGTTAATAATACAGGTAATGATCAAATTACTGTCACCCTAAACATTTCCAATCACACAAGCAGTGCCAAGGGAAATGCAACTCTTGGTTTTGTAATAAATGAGGATGTTAACTATCTTTTTAATTTCTCCATAAATTATACTAGTGCTGGTTCTACTCAAGAAAATTTGACCGATATAAATGTAACGCTTAGGGGGTTAACCTATCTTGTAACCGCGGCTGAAAGCACTCAGGTCAATGCTAATTCATTTGGTGCAAATTTTAGTAGAACATATACGGGTGCGGGGGAGGTAGGAAACGGTAGTACGTTTAACAACTGGACGCGTGTAAATCTTACCGATGCTGATGGATATATGGTTGTCATCTGGAATGGTACGAGTGCGGCTCTGGGGAACACCCTTGTTTTTTTCGACACTAATGCTACAGGGGGCACGGTAGGTCTTAATTATTCAAAAATATGGTTCAATGCTTCTGCTCCAACTCCTGGAATGTATAATATAACAATCAGATTTTTTACAAATGACAGTGGGTCAGGTATGGGAAATGAAACAAATTTCACGATTATTGTTAACGACACAACCGCTCCAAGTGTTGTTAATTTCACTTACAACAGCTCTGATACTAAAATAAGGACTATAAGTTACGCAAATGTTTCTGGTTCTGTTGTTATCAATGTTTCTGTTGTTGACAATGGAAATTTTAGTTTGACTCTTGGTTCTTCAGCAAGAGAAATAACTTATGTTAATGTATCTGTTTTCAATGCGACGGGGGGAAACTGGAATGCGTCATACATGGCATCAAATCTTTCATCGTTCGCATGGAACGGAAATTATTGGAATGTTACAATAAATACTGCACAGTTCCCAGATGGAACGTATAACATTAGCATTTGGGCGAATGATAGTAATGGTAATTTTAATAGTACTAATATTTCATTGGTCACTTTTGACAACACGGCTCCAACAGCATCAGTTGTATGTTCGGGTTCTTCGGGTTCAACAGTTCACACTGGTGATGTCGTGACTTGCACCTGCAGCCCAAGCGATTCGACATCCGGGGTGAATTCAACAGCTACATCTATAACTGCTAATCCTTCCACTTCAAGCACTGGAACGTTTACTGAAACCTGTAATTTTGCAGACCAATCTGGAAACACTGCGAGTGCTTCCGATACTTACACTGTTGAACAATCGCCAAGCGGTTCATCAACTCAAGTGCCTGTAACTAGGAGCTCAAGCTCGTCTAGCACAACGAGCAGTGGAACTACAACAACCACTCCGACAGAAACTAAAAGTACAGAGGCGAGTCATACATTTGATTCAATAATGCCTGGAACACCTGCAGTTCAAACAGATGTGAATGCTGATGCCGGAGTGAAAGAAATTTCAGTTGAGGTTAATAGTGAAGCCCAGAATGTTGAGATAACTGTCACGAAACATGACGGAAAGCCTGCTGATGTTTCCGTTGAAAAAACCGGAAAGACTTATACTTATATGCAAATTGAAGCGGTAAATTTGGAAGATAAGCTGGACAAGGCGACAATAAAAATTCAGGTTGAAAAGCAATGGGTTGTTGACAACGGATTGACGATGCAAGATGTTGCTCTTTTCCACTATGATGCTGATGCAAGCGTTTGGAATCAATTAGATACGAGCTTCTCTGAAGAAGATGATACATTCTATTATTACACTGCGGATGTAAACTCATTCAGCTACTTTGCGATAGGTGAAAAGGTCGTTGTTGAATCCTCTGGAAAGACGAAGACTATTTTAGGGGTTATCTTGGTTTTAGTTGTTTTGGCGGCTGCGGCATGGGTAATCATGAATAGAAGAAAAAAGTAATTATCTAAATTCTTAAAAACTTTTTTTTCTTTGTCCTTCTTATGGAACTTGAATATATTCGTTTAGTCAAGGAAACTGAAATCTTCAAAAATTGCAAAAATATTGTGATTGGAAAGGGAAATGAAAAAGCTGAAATAATGTTCATTGGCGAAGCTCCTGGAAGAAATGAAGATGAACAGGGTTTACCTTTTGTCGGGGCTGCAGGGAAAAATCTTGACAATCTTCTTGCAAAAGTCGGCTTGAGCTTGAATGATGTTTACATAGCGAATATTTTAAAATGCCGCCCTCCTGAAAATAGAAATCCTTTGCCTGAAGAAATAAAAGCGCATACTCCATGGCTTATTGAACAAATAAAACAAATAAAACCAAAAGTAATTTGCTCCCTTGGAAATTACTCAACGAAATTTTTTCTTTCCGACGGTAAAATTGATGAAATGGACAAAATGCCAGGAATAACACAAATTCACGGAAAAATTAAAATGATTGAATTTCATGGACTAAAGATAAAACTAATCCCTCTTTTTCATCCTGCTGCAATAATTTACAACAGAAGTTTAATTGATTCTTGGGAGAAAGACATGGAAATTGTCAAAGCGGAAATAAAACAAAAAACTTTATTCTAAAATGTACGATTCAACGAAACCCTATAAAGAAGAAATTTTGAGATTGGTAAGGAAAACTCAGAAGCCAAATTATCTGCCCCATAGTTCTACCGACGGGATTGGGACAAAAGGGCTTTATCATTGGCAAGAAAGGACTTTCGCATATGCTGTTTTGGATTCTCTTGCTATGAACTTAAACGATTTAGCGGTTATGAGGGCGAAGCCGGTTGAATTGCATGATCACATAATACTTCCTCGAGAAGATAATGATGCCATTTGCGAAATTGTTGGGACTCTTGTAAGCGAATGCCAAAAGAGAAACATCACAATAGATTCTGGTGAGACTTCCATCCATGAGAATTTTCCGGGACTTGAAATAAGCATGACGATAAATGGGAAAATTTCCCAAAACAAACCAAATAAATTTTTCCAAGGAGATTACCTTATTGGAATTGAAAGCAGCGGTTTACATTCCAACGGTTTTACGAAAATTAGAGAATTATTTGGAAATGAATCGCGACGGGAATTTGTGGAACCGACGCTGATTTACTCCGATTCGCTTTTTAAGATTATGGAAAATTTTGATATTCATGGCATGGCTCATATAACTGGTGGAGCTTATACAAGATTGAAAGATTTTTTGGGTAATTCAGATATTGAAATCTGCCGACACGGCCTGAAGCCGCAGAAAATTTATGAAGAAATAAAAAGAAAAGGAAAATTAACCGACGAGGAAATGTATAGAACTTTCAATTGCGGCGTCGGTTTTATTTTGTCCGTTCCAAAACACTCAATTGAAAAAATAGCTTCTGAGCTTTCTCATAATGAATTTAAATCAGATTTAATAGGTAGGGTAACTGGCGGCGATGGAAAAATCAAGATTGATTCGGCATTTAGCGGGAAACAGATTGTTTTCTAATAAATTTATAATTATTCTGCTTTTAAATCTGGAAGCAATTTGTTAATTTCTTCAATGATTTCTTTTGACCTGCTATTATATTTTGGGCTAATGCATAACAATTCAATTCTAGGTTCAACTTGCTCTTGTTCTAGGGGCAGCCAACCATTCCATACTCCGGCATAACCTATTAAATTTTGCCCTAAACGATTTTCATAAACTAAAAGATGCCTGCAATTATTTCCCACGTTAAAATAAAAATCTACAAGATTTTTTTTATTTTCCTCTGCTGTCGGAATCGGAGATAATTTTTTCGGCACTGGCAAGGACAATAATTTGTAATCAGAAAATTATTTTTTCATTAATCGTTTTGATTTCCTCTTCGGTAGGATCGCGGGATTCTCCTATTATAAATTCCAGATGGCTGAACTTTTGAACAAATTCCTTTGCCTTATTTTTTTCACTTTCTGAAGAAACCATTGAAATCAAAAAATTACTCATTGCTCACTTTGGTTAAATATCTTTAAATGTTTTGTGAAACTTTTACTCTGACAAATTTATAATGCGCATCTTTTGTTTTTGAACCACATTTCGGACAATTTTCTTTCAATGTATAAGTTTTGCAATGAAGGCACTTGCGGAGTTTCATAATTTTTGAAAAATCGGAAGATATATATATATTTCTTTTAGAAAATTAAATCTTTACGATTTTAAAAAGAGAAAATGGTCAAGCAAAATAAGAATATTACTTTGGCGACGGTTGTTATTGTTTCTCTTGTTGTTGCAGTAATTGCTTCGGTTGTGACTTTATCTGTTACTGGAAATACAATCAAAGTTAGAAATGCATACGGCGGAACTGAAATTTATACCAAAGCCGAGGTTGATAATAAATTATCTAGTTATTATACAAAAACTGAACTTAGTTCTCCTTTACGTCTAACTTTTTTATCTTTAGGTCAGCAGATAGATTTGTCTAGCGATTTTCCAACAAAAAATGTAGTGATTAATGGTGGAACATATACGGTTGAGTTAATGCAGGCTTCCGATTCGGCAGCGACGATAAAGGTTAATGGTGGAACTCCTCGAGAGATTAATGAAGGTTCTTTTAAACTACTTGCGGGTTCTGGTTCTAGTAGTCATATCAATGCTTATGTCCTCACTGCCGATGAAACAAATCTTAAGTTAAGTGTTAGTGTAGTTTTATTCGAATAAATTTTTTCATTTCAAACCAATAAGATATTCTTTCAAGGCAGGATGCAAATCAGAACCGAAATGCTCTTCTATTTCTTCGGGAGAAACCCATTTGACTTCTTCAAATTCTTCCCCAAGTTTTGCTTCTCCGCCAATGAATTCGCATAAACAATATACTGAATATAATTTTCCTTTTTCTTTGGAGTGCGTTTCAGCGAATATTGAACCGAGATTTGCCACTCTTAAGCCTAATTTTTCCCTGATTTTTTCTTCCAATAGCTTTTCAAGTTCCTCGTCGTAATTGATTTTTCCTCCCGGAAAACACCAAATCAATTCAGTTATCTGCGCCCGCTTCTTCCTTTTGGTGATAAGAATTTTTTTATTTTCCGTGTCAAATATCACTGCAAGAGCAAGATTTATCGGCGCTCCTTTATTGACTAACTTTATCACGTTCGTCATATTCATATTCAATGTTTTTCTTATTTAAGCTTTATGATATTCTGTTATTCTGGAAGGATGGGAACAAGAAAAATTTTCACTTCTGGATAATGCTAAAATCAACGCGGTTTTCCTTGGCTCTTTTTTCAATTACAGACAAAACTTCCCGAAGTTTGTTATCGGCTTTCTTTATGTCTTCGGATTCTGTTTTAACAGAATATTTTCCGCCGGCTATGTATCTTACTTCGGCTTCCTTGAAATCTGAAAGAATTTTTTTTATTTTTTCAACGCCGTCCGAAGAATCCGACTTTAACGATATTTCTTCCTTGACAACCATATTTTTCTTTTTTTGAGTGTTAAGTATTGTAAGAATTTTATCCGATTCTGTTTTACCGACGAGCTTTTCGAGTTTTTTTGGATTTTCTTTTGCAGATTCGAAAAAATCCGACAAACTTTCCCCCTTCTGGATTTTTTCAATAGTTTCCGAAGTCTTGTCGCCAAGAATTTTTTTTAATATGCTGATATAAGCTCTTTCCTGCCCTTCCATGTCCATGACTTCTTTTCTTTCTTTCGGGGTTACTCTTCTCAATGATAATTCATAATTTCCCCTTTCAGATACTCTCAAAATCTTGCAAACCACTTTCTTTTTTGGAACAACATAATCCCTAAGATTTCTTATTCTTCCAGGTGCAATCTCCGAAGTCACAATGCTTCCATCATACTCCTTTCCATCTACGAGCAATTTTACAAATACAATCGTATTGTCAATTCTTTCAACGGTGCATAAAACTAAATCTCCTTGTCCAATCATGTTTTAGAAAGAAAAATTGGGGTTTTAAATCTTTAGAGATTCACGAGATTTTCTTTCCTTTGCTATGCTCATGGCATCATAGACTTCGGATAAATTTTTGCCATCATATCTTATTACATTAGTTCTGCTGTAATTTTGATTTTGTTTGTTTGCAGGCATTATAACCAATCCCCTTGGGCGCCACTTTAACCAACCATCAATATATGGCGGGTAATCATCGACGAGAATTTTTCCGTAGACTAGCCCTTTGTTTCTTGTTATTGTTATTCCAACGTCCTTTCCGAGATTTTTATCAATCCATAATTTTTTTCCAGACCATGAGGACGGATTTCTTCTTGGACCTTGAGTTAAAACCATTATCTCATAATCTAATTTTTTTGCGATATCCAAAACATCCCATCCAAATTGAAATTTTGGAAGATTTGCCCACCAACTTTTACAACTCCTTATCATTTCCGCCCTCTCTTTAATATAACTCGGAGCATCATCTTTTATTGGCGGATGATATTCTTCTTCAAATGGAGACCTCATTTTTTCTAAATCCCTAAAAAGGGCTTTATCAAAATCGCATAAAGTTCCATCCATATCAAAAAGAGCTATATCGTCATCACTTCTCATTAAATTTATTCACAATACTCGTATTAAAATATTTGTATGTTTTATTGAACTTTTGCGTATCTTTTGAGAATTCTTAACTGTGAGAAAACTCTGTCTTTTTCCCTCATTGCCCTTTTATCCTGATGATTCTTTTCGTAATGGGCTTTTATCTTCTCGAGCTTTTCAGAGACATTTTTCAAATCAGGATTTATGTATTTTCCCTCTTTTTTTAATACTGCGGATATTTTTTTGTTGTGTTCTTTTGGATGAATTCCTTCTTTTCTCAAAGCCTCTCCAATTTTTTCAGACGTAAGTCCGGACTGGGCAAATTCCAAAATACGCTTTTCAAATTCCGCTTCGGAAACTTTTTTTGAAGCTACTTTTTCTTTCTTTACTTCAACTTTTTCAGCTGTTTTTTTCTTAGGCATGATAAGACAATTAAATTTTCATTTTTAAAGTTATTGATTGAAAAATATTTAAATCCAGAAAAATTGTCTTATGAAAAGGTGATTAATGGGAAAAATATTCGGAATTTTAAGCTTAAAGGGGGGAGTTGGAAAAACGTCCAGCGTCGTCGCTCTCGGTGATGCCATGTCCAGCTTGGGAAAAAAAATTTTGCTCGTGGACGGCAATTTATCCGCGCCGAATCTTGGATTGCATTTAAACGTCATCGACCCGGAAAATACAATCCATCACGTTCTCTCAAGAGAGATAAATCCTGGAGATGCAATTCAAAAACTTGAGACGTTTGACATGATTCCAGCCTCAATTTTTTCCAACTTGAAATTTAATCCCCTGGACTTAAAAGATAAAATAAGGGGGTTGAGGCGAAGATATGATGCAATAATAATTGATTCTTCTCCGGCATTGAATGAAGAAACTCTTGCCGTGATGCTCGCTTCCGATGAAATTGTCGTTGTCACAACTCCAGATTTGCCTTCCCTGAGCACGACGATAAAAGCTGTAAAGATGGCAAGAAACAGAGACACGCCGATTGCGGGAATAATAATCAACAAGGCACATGATGAGAATTTTGAACTTTCCATAAAAGACATTGAAGAGTCTTCAGGGGTTCCTGTTCTTGCAATAATTCCATACGATGTGAACATACAGAAATCTCAATCGGAGTTCATACCATCAACCACAAACTATCCCCGCTCCGATTCCAGCAGAGAATACAGAAAACTTGCGGGAGTTTTAATCGGTGAAAAATACCGCCCCTTTTCATTAAGAGAATTTTTTGGAGTTCCGCCAACGAGGGAAGAAATCAACAGAGAAATTTATTACAAGAGATATTTTGGATGAGATAGCCCCACCAGGATTCGAACCTGGGTCACAGCCTTTCTTCGTTTTTGCAAACGATGATGAAAATGCAGAGCATTTTACCTCAAAGGGCCGTATCCTTGACCACTAGACGATAGGGCTATTTAATATGAGAATAAAAAGAGTTTATAAGATTTAATACTGCTCCTTATATCTCCCTCTTTTTTCAACCTTTTTGAATTGAGTTAAAACCTTTTCAGAATTATGCGACTTCTTGTATCCTTTCAAAACTTGTTCAAAAAGAATTTCCCAATGCTGAAAGTGTTTAGCTTCCAATGCTTCTTTTAATAAATGCAAATCAACCGCCATATCTTCAAATCTTTGACTTATTGAGCCAAGTCCAAAATCTATGAAAAATATTTTATCGTCCTTCAAAATCATATTGCTCGTTGTCAAGTCTCCATGGATTATCCATTTTTCGTGGATCTTTCCAATATTTTCGCCGATTTTTTTACATATTTCTTTTTGTTTTTCCAAACTAAAATTATTCAAATGTTCGGATAGTTTTTTCCCGTCTATAAATTCCATCGTTATTTTTTTTGTTTTTTCGTCGGAAGAAATTATTTTCGGCACGTCGATAATCTTTGACGCTTTTTCCAAAATCTTCGCCTCCGAACGCGTCCTTAATTTTCTAATCTTTTCATCAAGCTCGGGAATTCTATAGGATTTCTTTATCCTATTTTTTATTATTTTTCCATCAACCAAATCAATCTCGGCTTCGGCGCCTTTTTGGATTATTTTTTTCATTTTAAATAAAATTAATTTTTTTCTTGGGAGAATAAATTACCAAAAGAGCCAATATTGTGGATAAATCCACGACTATGCAATATTTGCAGTACGCTTGAAGAACAAAAATTTGAAGTATCAGGAAATAAACGGCTACCGCCGAACCAACAAATAATGAAAACTTAAGGAATTTTTCTATTTTATTTGAATGCCTAAAAATTTGGGACAATGCAAGGATTGAGAGCACTGAAAAAATGCCGACTCCAAACAAGCTGTTTTTTATTTCAAATGTTTGAGCATAAATTGAATTTTGCACCAAAGCGCAACCTTGCTCAACATTGCAGACGACTGACAATGGCTCAAATGCAAGTATTGCCGACGCTGCAAGCGCGATTAAAATTAAAATTGAAACGAGGATATATTTGTGGTTCATTTCATCTCATCCTCTTTCCAAACTTCTTCATCATCTTTTGCATTTGCTTCTGACTTATTCCGTTTTCCATGTCGCCCGAAATTCCAGATTTGATCATGTCATTTAACATTTTGTATTGCTTCAATAAAGTTCTGACATCTGAAACATTTACTCCCGCGCCCTTTGCAATTCTTTGGATTCTAGAAGTTTGCTTTTCCAAAAGTTCAGGATTATCCTTTTCATCGGATGTCATTGATTTTGCTATATGCTCCCATTTGGAAACTTTTTCCTGTTGCGTCTCAAGAACATTCTCCGGAATTTTTGCATTTCCCAAACCGGGAATCATAGATTTTATTTTTTCAAATCCGCCAAGAGAATTCATTGATTTAACTTGTTCTATAACATCTTCAATAGTCAACTTTCCCGACTCAAGATTTTTTCTTATTTTTTCCTGTTTTCCTTCGTCAGTTACCGAACGAACTTTTTCGATGAGCGTTTCTAAATCTCCCATACCAAGCAATCTTGAAAGGAAAGAATTCGGATGAAATTCTTCAATGTCATTTATTTTTTCCCCGCTTGTTATAAAATAAATTCCGGACTTTGTTTCTGCACAAGCTGAAAGCGCCCCACCGCCTTTTGCAGTACTATCCATACGCGTTATTATAACTCCAGAAACATCAACCGCTTCCCTAAAATCCGAGGCTTGCTTTTTTGCCGCTTGTCCAATATCGGCAGGCATGACAAGAATTGACTCCGTCGGAGAAATTTCCTTTGCAATATTTTTTATTTCTCTGATTAAATCCTTGTCCAGGGAATGCCTTCCTGCAGTGTCAATCACAACGACGTCAAATTTCTCCAAATCTTTTTTATGCTTCTTCCAAATTTCAACGGGATTTTTTTCCTCCAAATCTATGAAATAATTCAGCTTGTTTTTTTCCGCGAGCTGTTTCAATTGTTCTGAAGCCGCCGGACGATGAACATCCAATCCAATCATTGCAACCCTTTTTCCTCTTTTGGCAAAATAATTTGCAATCTTTGCGGTTGTTGTAGTTTTTCCCGCGCCATACAAACCCAAAAGCATAATTCTATTTTGTTTTTCATCAACTTTCAGTTTCTTGTGTTCACCAAGAATTTTCAAAAGTTCGTCATGAAGAAGCTTTATCACATGTTCTTTCTTGTCAACTTCGGTAACTCTCTCATCAAGGGCGGCTTTTCTTATTTTTTCACTCAAATCCTTAACTAATGAAACATTAACATCTGCTTCAATCAACGCCCTTTGCAAGTCTCTTATTATTGAATCCAATAGATTTTTGTCTAAAAATATGGCGTTTGCTATTTTATCCGTCGCCTTTTTCAAAACTTCTCCGAGTCTTTCGAGCATATTCTTGAATGTCCACTAGCGGTTAATAAATTTGCGGTTTATATTAAATTTATAAATTATTTTTGTTTTGTGCAGGAATGAAAAGAGGCTCACTGGTTCGCTCGTTTTCCTCAGAAACTCGGAAAAGAGGCGAAAGAAGAAGTTCTAAAAATGTTTGGCTTTTGGGAAGTTCCAGTTTCTTGAACGATGTTGGAAGCGAAATGATTGTTCCCCTTCTGCCATTTTATATTTTATCTCTCGGCGGCGGAGGAATCTCTCTTGGATTAATGTCCGGATTAAGAGAAGGACTTTCGAGCATCTTTAAAATTTTCGGGGGATATCTTTCAGACAGAACCGGAAAAAGAAAAAACTATATTTTCTTGGGATATTTTATTTCTTCTTTGTTCAAATTTCTTTTGGGAACAGCGGGTTCCTGGCAGGCACTCGTCGCCTTTGTTTCATTTGAAAGATTTGGAAAATTCCGAGATGCTCCGAGAGACGCTTTAATCGCTTCAGACGGAAAAAAACATAATGGGCGCGATTTTGGAATAACTCAGACTCTAGATGTTCTCGGAGGAATACTTGGGATGTTTTTAGTTTTGCTCTTATTTTGGAAATTTAATTTTGGAATAAGAAACATAATCTACATAGCTGCGGCGATTTCATTTTTGTCTTTGGTTCCAATTATTTTCGTCAAGGAGAAAAAAATAAAACCAATTAAAAAAAGTTTGTTCAGAGAGCTTGAGAATTTTCCATGGAAACTCAAATATTTCATTTTTGTCTCTTCATTCTTTTCATTCGCGAACTTCGGATTGTCATTATTTTTGCTTTTAATTGCGAAAGAATTCACCGGGAGCATAATAGCTTCTTTTGCATTTTACATAATCTTTAATGTTTCCTATGCAATTTTCCTTGTGCCTTTTGGAAAACTTTCAGATAAAATTGGAAGCAAGAAAATACTCTTCTCGGGATATTTGCTTTTTTTCGCGACGATGATTGGATTGTTTTTGTTTGAAAACATTTGGCATCTTGCATTAATTTTTATTCTTTACGGACTGATTTCGGCGATGACTTATTCCAGCCACAGAAAAATAGTTTCAAATCTTTCCGATGACATGAAAGGCACGGCATTTGGGGCTTTCCATACCGCAATAGGAATTGCGGCAATATTTGGCGGAATTGTCGCTGGAGCTTTGTGGAACGTTAATCCTGATTATATGTTTGGATATTTGGCGGGTTTATCCTTGATTTCAGCGATGCTGGTTTATTTTGTTAAGGAGAGATAATTCAAAGTCCCAAATTTTCAACAAACTTTTTTTTGCTAAACGGCTCCATGTTTTCGTATTCTTGTCCCGTCCCTAAAAATAAAATCGGTTTTCCTGTTACAAATCCTATGCTTAGAGCCGTCCCGCCTTTTTCATCTATGTCTGATTTCGTCAGAATGACTCCATCGATTCCAATTGCTTCGTTGAAAGCTTTTGCTTGTTCAACAGCATCGTTTCCGGTTATGCTTTCTCCGACGAAGATTTTCACATCCGGCTTGCAAACACGGACAATTTTTTCCATTTCTCGAAGAAGATTTTTTGCCGTGTGCATTCTTCCAGCCGTGTCAATCAACACGCAATCAATTGAATTTTTTTTGGCATATTTTATTGCATCAAATCCCACTGAAGCCGGGTCAGAACCATAATCATGCGCGATGACATTCACTCCGATTCTTTCCCCGTGTTTTTTCAACTGTTCAATTGAAGCGGCACGGAACGTGTCCGCGGCTGCAAGAACAACGGAAATTTTTTTTCTCTTCAAATATTCCGCGACTTTTGCGACACTTGTTGTTTTTCCAGAACCATTTATTCCGCAGAATAAAATCACAAACGGCTCTTTTTCAGATTTATTTTTCAATTCTATTCTTCCCGGAATATCAAACGGTTCAATCAAAATTTCCTCAATTATGTCCCTTAATGAATATTTTATCTGCCCTTCAACTTCTTTCTTCAAAAATTCTTGGTTGACAACTTTCTCCCTCAATCTTTGAACCATCTTTTCCGCAACTTCAAATGCAACATTATTTTCAAGCAAAAGCGTCCTTAATTCGTCGGAATAAACATCAAATTCTTTTTCGCTAATTTTTACCTTGGAAAGTCTGGAAGTTATTTTTTTGAAAAAAGATTCCGTCCCGGGTTGATTTTCCTCCTCGTCAAAATTCTTAGGAACGTCTTTTTGAGAAACATCAATTTCAGGCTCGGAAATAACGTTCTTTTCAATATTTTCCTTGATTTTCTTTTTCTTCTGCGGCTTTTCTTTCTTCTCTGCCTTTTTCTTTCTCGGTTTCGCTTCTATGGCTTCTTCCGACTTTGAAATCTTTGAAGTCCAATCTTTCAGCTTGTCTTTGAGGAACTTAAACATAAACTTTGGAAATGCCGTAGATTTATAAATTTTTGATAATTTGACTATTTATGAAAAAGGTGAAGATTTATTTGTTCAGACATGGCGAGACATTTTACAACGAAAAGGGAATTTTTACAGGATGGAAGAATGCAAAACTTAGCCCTAAAGGAATGAAATCTGCGAGGAAAATTGCTATGAAGCTGAAAGATAAAAAATTTGAAATCGCTTTTTACACAAGACTTTCGCGTTCTAAAGACACATTGAAAGAAGTTTTGAAATTTCATCCCGAATGCAAGAAACTGATTAAAGATGATAGAATGATTGAGAGAAATTACGGAATTTTAAACGGGACAAGCCATGAGAATTTTATAAGAAAATTTGGCAAAGAGAAATATGATAAAATACATCGAGGATTTGATACAAAAGCTAAAGGCGGAGAGAGTTTTGCGATGGTTGAGAAGCGAGTCAAGAGTTTTATCAAAGATTTAAGGAAAATTTTGAAGAGAGAAAAGAAAAATGTTGCAATTTCGGCTCATGGAAATTCGATAAGGCTTTTCAGGAAAATCATGGAAAAAGCAACGAGGGAACAAGCTATAAAATGGATTATTCCTTATGACAAATATTACGAGTATTCAATAAAAGTGAAAAATTTGAAGATTGTTAAAAAAGATAAAAAATTTATAGAGAAATTTGTCAATTTGTACATTAATATCATTGACCTTGAAATTTCCGAAAAACCCAACAAAGTAAAAATAAAAGAAAGATATAATCAAATAAAATCTTTACTTCCTCACTATCCTATTCTTTTTGAAGATTTAAATTTACTTTACAAAATTTTTAATAAACTTATTGAAACTAAGAGAAGAAAGAATATTCTTGAACCCAGTTTTTACGCATTTTTGGATTGGACTTTTGAGATGCTTTATAAAAATAAAGAAATATCAAAGATTGAATTAGAAAAGCTGAAAGATTGGCTTTCTAGATTTAATCTTGAGCACATGAAAGTTCCTATTCTTACAAGTAATGTTTGATTAAGGACGAAAATTCTTAAAAACAACCGCTATTTTGATTTTAGATGATTACATATAACGAGATTCACGAGGCGGTGAGAAAGGAAAGGGGGGAGAAATTGCAACTGCAACCTCTGCCTAAAAACTTCATTGAAGAGGTTGCAACTTATCTTCGCGAGAAAAAAGAATTTTCTTCAAA